>ENA-UEQB01000982-UEQB01000982.1-human-gut-metagenome-genome-assembly--contig:-NODE-982-length-25795-cov-4.930632_pt1 | contig 25795 bp, 21 predicted proteins | sample MGYA00242901_ERZ507918 | MGnify/ENA primary metagenome ERZ507918 (study PRJEB26167, sample SAMN06115405) | human gut metagenome | host: Homo sapiens | place: China:Sichuan | collected 2016-04-06... | reverse complement strand
CAAGTTATATTGAGAAAGAATGTAACTTATTATAAAAACTTGCTTATTCATCGTGTAATGCTTCGGCAGGCTGCACGGTCATTGCTTTTGAAGCCGGATACCAGATGCCTGCAATCACCATCAATGCCATCAGACCCAAGACAGTCAAAACACAAATAATGAACCTCTCCCAACTGGCATCCGTCGCCTCTGTAAAGGTAATATCCGCCATAACCATATTGATGCATATTATCACGGCAGGAATCGCAGCAACTGCCAACAGCAACAATCCTTCGCCCAATAACTGTGCACGTATCCTAGCACGGCTACTGCCCATAGCCATGCGCAAGGCTATCTCGCTGCGGCGATGACGGGTGCGGAACCAGAAAGTTCCCATAAGCCCAATAAAGACATTGAACACAAAGAACACTACAATAAGACGGGCACTGCGGATATAAGGGGTTACACCTTCCGCCGCATCACGCTCTACCTTCTGCTCTTTATAGCTGCGGGCATCAAAAAGGTAGAACGGGGCAACCTGCAACTGCGGAGTCATTTCACGAAGGAAACGGGCGGCAAAGTCATCCGTATCGGCTTCGGGACGTACGCGGATGGAAACAAACGGAATATTCTGCGATTCATAGAACCAGCCAGGGAAAGGCGTCAGGATGAAAGGCTCGTAACGGGCATAGTCATCTGTCTTCTGCAGGGCACAGACGGCAGAGATGCGATAGCGGAAACCGTAATTGTAGTAATCCATAAACTCACGGTTCAGTGCTCCGGCGCTCGTTTGGAAAAGGCTGTCGGCAAGGTCACTGGTCATTACCGCCGGTTGAGGGCTGGCAGTGGGATTCCATCCGGCAGATGAAAAGAGTAAAGAAGAACCGGCGTCACTTGCAAAGCCGGTCTTGCCCGGAGCAAACATACCGCTGCCCTGCACGATCGGGATGCGCATAACGTCGAAATATTCGGGAGACACATATCGGATATTTGCCTCGACCACATGTACACTGTCCGTAGTATATCCCTGGTAAACGCGACCGCGGGTATAGGCATCGGTGCCCAACCACATAGCCGCACTCTCCACAGCAGGGTATTGCTTGATGCGCCGGAACACTTCTTCCAGAGGCTTGAACCAGAATTGCTGCAAGCTATCGGCCGAGTCGCACCACACAATCTGCGTAGGATTGCACGAGAGCCTTACCTTATAGACATGTTCCAGATCATAGCCTTTGGGTTGTCGTTCGGCATGGGTGAAACCATAAAGTACATCTACGCAATACCACATCAGGGTAAAGACTATCAGCAATTCGGCAAACAGCCAACCGTTGCTACGGCGTTGATTCCATATTTGGCGCAAGATGGAGTGTATCATAATTGGGAGTGTTTTTAGAGTTAATCAGTCAGCCATTCAATTATTCTCCGCTAAGGACTTCGGCAATAGGACGGCGGGTAGCATTCCATGCCGGAATAAAGACGGAAAGCAGGTTGAACAACAAGCATACCGCCAATACGGCAAGAAAGACCGTGGGACGAAGGAATAGCCAAATGCTGACGTCGAAGTTGCTCCCGGGCGCTCCGTCGCCCAGCATCCAGTCCTTGCCCAGCCAGAGGAACAGGCACGAAAAGGCAAAGCCAAGCAATGCTCCGAGAAACGCCAAGACCAGGTTCTCGCGAAGGAGTTGCATCATTAAGGTAGAACGGCTGGCACCGTAGGCCTTCCGCACAGACAGTTCGGACATACGACGGGACATTTGCGAGGAAATCAACCCGCTGACATTGATAGCGGGAACAATCAGCAGGATTAATCCCAGGAGAATGCAAGTCACCGCAGGAGTTATCGTATCGTTGCGGAAGAACTGGCGTTCGGTATAGGTACTGAGGTCGGGAAGTTCCAGTGTATATTCCGTCAGTGTCTCATTAAACCGGGCAAGCGACTGTTCTATCTGCCGCTTGAGTTCCTGCTTGCTGACTCCGGGCCTAACAAGAACCATCACCTCGAAATCTCCCCGTAGACCTTCACTATAAAGACTTGTCTTCTGTGTAGAATAAGGTACCCACAGCTCGCCGTAGGCAAAAGTAAAAAGCGAACTGATATCCCGTGTGACACCTACAACACGTTTAGGCCTGAAGTTCACGAAATAGTTCTTGCCGATAGCTGCCTCTGCCGAGCCAAAGGCTTCGCGCGCCAGTTGCTCCCCAATGACGACCACATCCCGGCAGGCATCAAATTCTTCGGCCGTGAAGAGGCGTCCTGCCACAAGGGGGATATCGTAGACCTGCCAATAGTTCAAATCCACCTGGCGAACCGTACGACGCATCCCCTTCTCCGGCGAAACGCCGCAGTACCTGATGTAAGTAGGTCCCGTATAGGCCACCACCTCAGCCCCGGGAAGGTCCTGAAAGACAGCACTCGCCGCCTGGTAAGACATTCCGGTATTGGAGTCGCTATGATTAGACGTGCGATAGGTGTAGCCGTAAGAGGAATACACCATCCGGTCACGGTGCGACTCAGGGGCGATATTAGCCGTCTGAATGTCGTACACCATATATACCGCCATGACGAAGGTGATACTCACCGCCGTTCCCACAACAGAAACCGCGCTGAAGAAGGCGTTCTGACGGATAAGGGCAATAATCTGTTTCATTGTTATCGTGTTTGTTTCTAAGTTTATGTGCTCCGGTTTCTACTCGTCGTGCAATGCCTCGGCAGGCTGCACCTTCATGGCGCGGGATGCCGGATACCAGATGCCTGCGACAATCATCAACGCCATAAGCAGCCAGGTGAGGGCAATGCCTATCAGGAAACGGTCGGCGGTGAAGTGCATCTTTGCCACATCCACCAGCTCGGCTATGCCGATGTTGAAGGCGATGACAATGGCAGGCACGGCGGCCAGGGTGAGCAACACCACTCCCTCTGCCATCAGACGCTGGAATATTTCGCTGCGCGAACTGCCCATAGCCATGCGCAGTGCCACTTCGCCGCGGCGGTGCTGCGTGCGGAACCAGAACGTACCGATAACTCCCAGGAAGATATTCATCAGCAGGAAGCCGAGCACACAGAGTTGTGTCTTCACCTCGTTCATATCTTCCAACTCGGAGATTTCGCGCAAGTCGTCGAAGGAAGTGGTATTGAGCAGATAGAGGTTACCTACCTGATAGAGGCGGTCGGCATCATCCATCAACCGGTTGATAAAATCGTGGTCTTCATCCTCGGATACGCGGATACTGAGGGTGATGTAACGGGCTTCGCCGTACTCTTTCAGCAAGTCCATATCGAGCGTAGTAGTGATGAAAGCGCCGCCATACTCATGCGAAGTATAGAAATGCGACCAGCGGGTGGGCTCGGCAATGGCGCCGATGCGGTGGCGCACAGTCGCCTTGGGGTCCCAATAGGGCACTTCGCGGCCCAGCAGAGGGGTGGCATCGGCAAGCCCCAGTTCGGGATAATCGTCCGTCAAGTTGGAAGTGATGACGATTTCCTTGCGGCGTACTGCCTCTACCAGCTTGTCCGGTCCGCTGCCGTCCGCCGCCTGGAAACGGAACACGCGGAAGAAATCCGGTTCGACGATGAAGAAGCGTGCTTGCAGCAAGACGGTATCCACGGCGATGCGAACACCGTTGCTGCCATCATTATAAGGATAGCAGTTCTGCGAAAGGGCAACCGCCTCTACTCCGGGACGATGCTTCAGGCGATCGACTATCTGCAGCAGGTCTTCCATATCATTCTCTGCAGTCAGTTCGGGATTATAAGCGGCGGCCTTCGGGGTGTATTTGCCGAGGTCGATATTGTAGCAATGGTCGGTATCGAAGCCCATAGGGGCATTGTAAACACGGGCGGTAACCACAGTCCAGTCTACGATATACCACAACACGGTGAAGACAAGCAGCAACTCCACAAAGAGGAAGAGATTGCTGCGCCATTCGTTTCTTATCTGTTTCAGTAGGGTTTTCATATTCGTAACTGTTTCTTAGCGTTGGTTGATAGCGTCCGTTATGTTCATTCGCGATGCCCGCCAGGCCGGTATGCCGGACGAGAGCAGGTTCATCAGCAGGCAGAAGCCGAAGGCGGCGATGAAAGCCCAGGGCGACAGCAGCATGCCGGGTGTGAGCGACGTCTCCCCGCTAAGGTAGGCGCTCATCATATTGCCGAAGAGGAAGGTGCTGAGCAGGAAGGTGGCGGCATAACTCAGCAGCAGCCCCAGGGCGCCTGCCAGCAACGTGAGCAGAAGATTCTCGAAGAAGACCTGCCGCACCAGTTCGCCACTCGTAGCGCCGAAAGCCTTGCGCACACCTATCTCCGCCATGCGCCGGCGCATCCGCGAGAGCGTCATGCTGGAGAGGTTGATGGCGGGAACCAGCAAGAGAATAAGGATAATAACAATGTAGCGCAGCACCACCGCCTGCGTATCGGGCTCAGCGTCCCAATTACGATAGAGGTTGGCAAACTGTGCATCCGGCTGGCCGCGATAGAATATCTCGAGGTCGCGCAAACTGTCATTGAACTTGCGGCGGAGCTGCTCCGCCTCTTCCCGAATCTTCGGGAAGTCCGCCGATGAATGGGCAAGGATAACGGCACGCATCTGCCCCATCGTGTCATCACGCCAAGACAGCTGGGCGGCGTCCGTCGAGTTGTAGGGCACCCACACCTGCGCATAAGCAGAAGTGGCAAGCACGGATACATCGGCTACAACGCCCGACACGCGATACTCCACATGATTCAACTGCACCGTCTGCCCTGCCACATCCGTAGTGCCGAAGAGACGGCGTGCCACGGTGGCGGAAAGCACGGCGCAGGGCTGCCCTGCATCGCTCTCTGCTTTCGTAAATGCCGCCCCGCTGAGGAATCGGAAGTGGAAGATATTCCAGAAAGCATCATCCGTCTGTACCATGTCGGCAGTCATCTTTGCCCCGGCAGGCAGGGAAGCGCGTACTTTCTCCTGCAGGGAGACGAGCGTAACGGCTTCGGCAGAAGTCAGCGCCTGGAAGCACTCGCGCCCTGTGCGGATGGACATACGGGCGTTGGACGAACCACCCCTCGTATCACCTTTCAGCCTGACGGACATAGCCGAGACATAGAGCGTGCGCGAACGGTTCACCTCGGGCTCGCAGTCCACAAGGCGCACTTGCAGGGTGATGACAAGTACCATAATCATACAGATGGCAAGTGCCGTACCAATGATGGAAACCCAAGTGATTATGGGGCTCTCACGCAGATGGTAGAGGGCTTGTTGAAAGTAGAGTCGTATCATATAAGATCTATTTATACAGTTTTCTAATCGTAATATTTGTTGTGAGGCACCCACCACCTCTGTCAAGAGGCACCCACCAGCTCTATCAAGAGGCACCCACCAACATTATTCATCATGCAACGCCTCGGCAGGCTGTACCTTCATCGCCTTGCGTGCCGGAATGCCGATGCCGATAACTATCATCAGAGCTATGAGCACAAAGCTGATGGCGGCACAGAGCAGCAAGCGGTCCCACTCCAAGGTAGTGCCGTTGCGCCAGGAGTTCAGCTCCATATTGGCAAGGTTATAGTCGATGACAAGGGCAATGGGCGTAACAACTGCCAGCAGCAGTATCCCCTCGCTGAGCAAGCGGCCGAAGATGGCGCGGTCCGTGGCGCCGTGCGCCTTGTGCAGCGCTATCTCCGAGCGGCGTTGCTGGGTGCGGAACCAGAAGGTGCCCAGCAAACCGAGAAAGATGTTGAGCAAGAGGAAGCCCATTCCCATCACATAGTTACGGATGTCATTCGTCCAGGCTTGCTGGAAGTTGCGGCGGATGTCGCCGAACGAGCGTATCTCGGAGATAAAGACATTGCCTACGCGGAACTGGCTTTCACTGTCCTGCTTCAACTGCTCGATGAAGCCGTTGTCCTGCCCTTCGCGGACGCGGACACAAAGCTCCATGCCCACCCAGTAGGAACTTTGCTTGTAAAGGAAACAGTAGGAATCCCCCGCCTGGTCATAGTCGTGATAGCGCACCGGCTGCAGGGCGGCTCCCAGTTGATAAGTCTTCGTCGTGTCACCGAAAAGCAGGAAACGCTTGCCGACAAATTCCGTCAACTTATGGTCGTACTTATCATACAGATTGTTCGAAGCCAGGAAATCGCCCCGCTCCAGCATCTCTGCCAGTTGTTCGGGAGTCTCGCCGTTGGCACCCTGGTAGCGGAATACGCGGACAAAGTCCGGGGTCACCATGCGCCGAATGGTCCAACCGGGCGACCGGAGCGTATCGTACTGCACCATGTCGGTGCTGTTACTTCCATTGTAGGGATAGGAGTTCTGCGACAGGCTGACAGCTTCCACCTCGGGGCGGCGGCGCAGGCGGTCTACTATTTCGGCTATATCGGAGTGGGTTTCCTGCGAGGTCCTGTCGGCTATGTAGTCGGGACTCTTCGGGGTCAGTTCGCCCAATTCTATCAGGTAGCAATGTTCTATATTGAACCCTCTCGGTTCCAGGTAGGTGGCAGCGCGGGTATAGAGGTAATCGACCACATACCACATCACTACGCTCACTACCAGCAGCTCCAGCACCAGCCATAGGTTGGAGAGCCATTCATTCTTTATCTGTGTAAGGAGTTTCTTTGTCATTTCTTTCAGTGATTAGTGATGAGTGATTAATGCAGGCGACCGCCCAATGCATTTACGATTCCCATTCTCGAAGCACGCCAAGCCGGAATGCCGGAACTCAGCAAGTTCAGCACAAAGCAGAACAGCAACGCCCACCCAAAGGTGGAAGCATGCAGCAAGATGCTCGCATCTACTTCCGGCGGACTCAGCGTCCGGGTAAATTCCTGTGCAAAGAGCAATGAGTTGCCCAAGTAAGCGAATGCCACACTGAGCAGCAATCCCAGCACACCCGCCATCAGTGTCACCACCAGGTTCTCGGTGATAATCTGCCCCATCAGTTCGAGGCGCGTGGAACCGAATGCACGGCGCACGCCTATCTCGGCCACGCGCTGGCGCAGGCGGCTCTGTGTCATACTGCTCAGGTTGATGGCAGGTACTATCAGCAGGATGATGAAGATGATCATTCGCTGCCGGCGTGCCTGGTTTACATCGGGCTCCTGATTGGCAGAAAAGGCGATGGCATTCTTCTCCTGGTCGTAGGGGCGGTTGCGGTAAATCAGTTCCCACCCGTCAGTACCGATCAGCGTATTATATTCCTGGCGGCGGCGTTCGGCTTCCTGGCGGATAGCCTCGAAGTCGTCGCGGCTGCGGGCAAGCATGGTGCAGCTCATCATTCCCATGTGCTCGTCGCTCCATGTATCCTTCGCTATCTCGGTCGAAGTATAAGGCACCCACACCTGTCCATAGGCAGCAGTGGCAAGCGTCGAAACGTCCTTCACCACACCTGCCACCTTATAGGGCGCATGGTTCAGCTGGAACTCCCGACCCACGGCATCGGTGGTCTGAAACAAATTGCGGGCTACGCTCTCGGTAATGACTGCCACGGGTAATCCGGCATCGAACGCTGCCTTATCATAAGGCTTGCCCGCCGTAAAGGCAAAGTCGAACACGTGCCAGAACACGTCATCCGTCTGCAACAGGTCGATGCCGACAGCCGGCTGACCGGGCAGGTTGACAGGAGTGGATATCACCATACAGGTATAAACAGTCACCGCCTCGGGTGTCTTCAGTGACTGGAAGCATTCGCGGGCAGTCTTCGCACTCATCGGGCCGTTGCTGGTGCCATCGCCCCACGATTTGTTACCGATGCTCATGTAATGCACGTGCAGGAAGCGGTCGCGGTTGCTCTCGGGTGCAAACGGTGCCACTTTCACTTGCTGCATCATCACCACCAGCATAATGAGGAAGATGGCGAGCGCCGTACCTGCAATGCTGACAGCGCTGATAATAGGCTGTTGCCGCAGTTGCGCCCATGCTTGGGTAAAGTATTGTTTAATCATAATCGATGGTCTACGGGGTTTATATTTTTAGCGCCCTACTCTCAAGTTACTGGTGTTCACTCCGCCGATGCCGCTTTTGGAGATGTCGGCATGTCCGGCTTCACCGCTCAGGGTAACGTGCCCTACTCCGTCCAGGCTGGCGGACAGGTAATCGCAATGCACATGGATGTCGGCCTTGCCCACACCTTCCAACTGCACTTTCAGATTGTTGCAAGTCAGGTCATCGATGTTCAGTTTGCCTACGCCTTCCACCTCGAACGTTACGTCGTCCAGTTTCAGCGGCGTCTCGCAGTTGAAGCTGCCTACGCCGGTGAACTCCACTTCCTTCAGGTCGGGGGCAGAGATATAGATGGTAACGCCGTCGTTGCGGTTGCGCGACTGCTTGTCGCCATCTTTAAAGCCGATGACAAGGCGGTCATCTTTCACCTCGGTACCGGTGGTAGTGACGTATTTCTCCTTTCCCTCTATCTTCAGGGAATAGGTATCGCTCTGCGTGAAGTACACCGTTGCCACGGAAGTCACCTCTATTGAAGAGAAAGCGCTTACTTTACGAACTTCGCTCACCTTGGCATCGCCATTGGCGGCATAAACTGTACCGGCTACTGCGGCAAACAATAAACTAAGGGTAATAACTAAGGATTTCATAATGTATTCTGTTTTTTGATTTTATTCTTCATGTAATGCTTCCGCCGGTTGTATCTTCATGGCCTGACGTGCGGGATACCAGATGCCCATCATCACCATCAGCGCTATCAGCACCCAGGCGCCCAGCGAACCGAGAAGGAAACGTACTGCGCTCCACTCTACCGGCCATGTAGATATCAGTTCCGTGCGTCCGATGGTAAGTTCGGCAATGCCCACGTTGTAGCATATCACCATTGCCGGCAGCGTAACCAGGGTCAACAGTAACAGTCCCTCACCCGTAAGCAACCGGAATATCTGATTCTTCGTGCTGCCCATCGCCAACCGAAGGGCTATCTCCGAACGGCGGCGGCGCGTGCGGAACCAGAAAGTACCGATCAACCCCAGGAACACGTTTCCCAAAAGGAAAAAGACAACTATCGCCTGGCTGTTCACCTTGTCCGTATCGCCATTCAGCACCTCGAACTGCGTCTGCTGTTGCTCGTAGGGTTCGGCATCTGCAATAAAAATATCATCTGTATCCAGTCTCGGCGCTATCTCGCGTACGAACTGTTCCCGATAGTCCGCCCCGTCGGCGGCAGGCTTCACACGGAAAACGATTTGCGCCCACTGGTCACCGTATTCCTCGCGGATATACTGCTCGCCCATCCGCATGAAATACCAGCGCGCATCGTCGCCATAGCGGTAAGTACGGAAACTGCCGATAACACCACCCTGGGTGACCGTATTCACCGTATCTCCACGCCACGCCAACGGTGTATTGAGCGAAAACTCCGGGAACCGTTCCTTAAAGTAATCTACAGCCGTCTGGCTCATCATTACATGATTGTCGCCTATGGGCAATGAGGAGAAAGGTCTTGCCGGATCTTCCTGCATACGAAAGACGCGGGTATATCCGCCCGTAGCATGAATCAGACGCCCGTTCAGCCAGATAGTGTCCTGTACCGCCAGCGAATTATTACTGTTGGCGCCACTCATCGGCAGGCTCCAATAACTCAGAGAGGCGGCCTCTACACTGGGTTCCTGTTCCAGTTTCTGCAGTATGCTCCAATATTTGTCGGCATCCAGCAAGGTAGTATCGCGGCTCTCCCCCCCGCTGATCATGGTGAGCCGATATACATGGTCGATGTCATAGCCCAACGGACGATAGAAGGTGTACTTCATGCAGCCCAGGGAGTCACAAAGAAACCACATCACAATGAACACCAGAAAGAGTTCGGCAAGCACCCAGCCGTTACTGCTCAGGCGTGCCCATATCATGCGTAAGTTGTGTAAGATGAATTTCATGAGTCTTCTTCTTTCTATTTATTTGTCGTTCAGTGAATCTACAATCGTATGCCTTGCCGCCATCCATGCAGGCAATCCTGCGCTAAGCATATTGATGACGATGCAGAAAACAAATGCCAGCAGGAACACCCACGGGCTGAACAGCGCCCCCATGCTCAGGTTGAAATCACCTGCCGTACCTACATTCTGGCTATTGGTGAAGAACCAGGTACGCATACCCCATACAGCCAGGTAGCTGAACAGCAGGCCCACCACGCCACCAAGCAGCGTCAGCACCAGGTTCTCGTTCAATATCTGCCTCACCAGCACACTGCGCGTACCGCCGAAGGCCTTGCGTACCCCAAGTTCGGAAGCACGCTGCTGCATACGGCTATTGCTCAACCCGCACAGGTTGAAAGATGGTACCAGCAGAATAATGAACAGTGCAATGGCATACTGCAAGTAGAGCATCGTCACGTCCGGCCCCACATTGGACCACACATGGTTCACATGCGCCACGATGTTGTCCGGCTGCTCCATAATATCCAACTGCAAATCACCCAGTACGGCATTGACAGCTTCCACCCGCTTCGTAATGCCCTGGCTGATGAGGGGGAAGTCATCGGGCGTACGTGCCAACACTACAATGTGACTGCTGCCCATGTAACTCCATCCATCGGTCACCTTCAGCTTATCAGCCGGATACATGCTCCACACTTGCGCATAAGCATCCTTGGCGGTAACGGAAACATCTTTCACTACGCCCACTACACGTGCCTGTTCGCGGTTCAGCAATAACTGCTGCCCCACTGCATCCGTAGTACCGAACAGGTTCCGCGCCACGGAAGCACAAAGCACAACAGCTTTCGCGCCTCCCGCACGGTGCTCGTCGGTGAACCCCTGCCCTGCCAGGAACTGCATACTGAACACTTTCCAGAAACCGGGATCGGTCTCCATAGCATCCACCTTCAAACGGTTGCCGCCGGTCGTAAGCGATACCAGCGCCGCACTTGCCGGAGCAAAAGCCGTACAAGCCTCTACCTCGGGCACTGGCTGTACGCACTCCTTCATGAATACCGGTGAAGGGCCGTTAAAACTGTGCATTCTCTCATTTGTTTTGCTGCCCAAGTGCAGGGCGGAGAAATAGAGACACCGGCTACGGTTCACTTCCGGTTCCAGGTCGGCATACTTCGTCTGCCAGACAATCACTATAGCCATAATCATAGTGATGGCAAACGCCGTACCCAGTATGGATATAGTGCTCAGCAACGGATTTTGTCGCAGGATGGTAAAAGCTTGGCGAATGGTTTGCATTTTAATGAATTGACAGTTGATAATTGATCGTTGATAATTGACAGTTAATAATTATTCTACCTGGCGGCCGTCGAAGAAGCGGATCGTGCGGCTGGTTTGTTTCGCTTGTCCTTCGTTGTGGGTTACCATCACGATGGTACGTCCGTCTTCCTTATTCAGCTGATGCAGCAGTTCCATAACCTCAGCACCCATCTTAGAGTCCAGGTTACCGGTCGGCTCATCGGCGAGGATTATCTCCGGGTTGCCGATAATGGCACGGGCAATAGCTACACGCTGGCACTGACCACCGGAGAGTTGTGTAGGCATGTGGCGCATACGATGGCTCAACCCGACTTTCTGCAGTACCTCTTCGGCCAGGCGGCGGCGTTCTTTGGCAGACACCTTTCTGTAAAGCAAAGGCAGTTCCACATTATCCAGCACATTCAGCGAGTTAATCAGGTGGAAAGACTGAAATACGAAGCCCAACTTCTGGTTACGGAAAGCAGCCAGTTCCTTGTCCTTCATGCCGTCTACCTTAGTGCCTGCTATCTCGATGGTACCGTTTGTAGGCGCATCGAGCAAGCCCATAATGTTCAGCAACGTGGACTTACCGCAACCGGACGGTCCCATAATACTCAGGAATTCTCCCTTATTCACTTCGAGGTTCACATTCTCCAATGCTACGGTTTCAATCTCATTCGTACGATAAATCTTGTTGATGCCAGTTAACTTAATCATAATGGTAAGTATTTTAATTGTTATTGGTTTATTCTGTTTCGTTTTCGCACAATTACCTTATCAATAGGTCAAATGCTGTGCCAAAATCCTTTTTCTTTTATTATCAAGCATTTATGTTTCCGGGCAAGTGTCCGTTAATGAACACTTTGTCCGTTTTCAGCGGTTCGCCTTACTCATCGCGCAGGGCTTCGGTAGGCGGAATGCGGCTGATTCTGCGGGCAGGAATATAGATGCCTACCAGTACCACCACCAGCATAATAACGAACACAATCAGCGATACTACCAGGAAGTGCTGCGTGAAGTCCGTCACCCAATACACCTCCGTAGTGTCCACCCAGTTCTGTGCTTTCTCCAAACCTTCCTTCAAGGCATACTGCAGGTATAGCAAGCACCCCACCAATGTAGCAATAAAGGTCATCACTGCTCCCTCGCCCATCAGCAGGCGGACAATATCCCTCGGAGTACCGCCGAACGAGAGTATCACTCCTACCTCTTCGCGACGCGTGCGCGTCTGCAGCCAGAAGGTACCGATCACTCCCAGGCAAAGGTTGATAAGGAAGAACCCCGCCATCGCCAGGTTGCGGTGATAGATAGAGGTAGAGCCCGCATACTCCATGTCGGCAATCAATTTCTCGTAAGACCGCACGCTGCGTGCAAAGAGATTGCCCGCACGCAGTTCCTTCACCATCCACGGGCGAAACTCATGCAAGAAACGGTTCATGCTGACACCTTCCTTTATCCGAATAAGTATCTGCGCATTCTCCGGAATATCACTTACATCCACTGAAAGCATCGGTTTGAATAGCACCGGCACAGGACGCCACTCGCTATATATCTTGAAAGTACCTACGGTACCTATCACCGGCATAACGGTCGTGTCGTTCCGAGACACATTCCAGCACCGTTTATTACGCGCATCCTTTGTTCCGAAAAAGCGTTCGGCAGCGTTCTCCGTAAGCACGATGTCATTCTTGGTATAGTCATAATCCGACAACTCCCCGGGAGTCATCCCCTTTCCGGGACGAAAGCCATACGTCTCGAAGAACCCGGTGTGGGGCAGGAAGAACATCCACATGGTAGATATATCGAGCGTATCACCTTCCGCACGTATCGAGCTGTTGCTATTGCCATTCGAATTGGGATAGCAAAAGCCCAGTAACGGAGCGGCGAGTTCCACTCCCGGAAAGTCCTTGACGCGTCGCACCATGTTCAGATAAGTATTCACCAGCACCGTAGAATCTTCTGCCTGCGCATCATATCCCGGAGCTTGCGGTTGCAAAGCACCGAGCGACACCAGACAAAGACGGTCGGCATCATATCCCAAGGGGATGTTACGGTCGTGAGTCACCACGATAACCGGATCCAGAATTATCCAGGAAACGATGCTCACCAAAATCAGTTCCGCCAGCAGCCATCCGTTGCGGGAGCGGCGTGCCCAAAGGTTCTTTAATATAATTTTCAACATAGCCTTGTCCTTTTATCGTTTCTCGTTCAATGAATAAATAATCGGTTTCCGCAGCGAATGCCATGCCGGCAGCAGCGCCGACAGCATGTTCAGTGCCACGCAGAGCAGCAACGCTGCCAGGAACACCAGCGGAGCAAAAAGCATTTCGCCGGACACGCGCACCTCCACTCCTTCGGGAAGTGCACTCGGCCAACTTTCAAAGACCGAGAACACCCATTCACGGCAGAGGTAAAGCCCCAGCCATGCCAGCAGCAATCCTAACAGTCCTCCCAGCAAAGTCAACAGCAGATTCTCCCACATCACTTGCGAGAGCAGGCTGCCACGCCCTGCACCGAAAGACTTGCGCACTCCCATCTCTGCCAACCGGCTCTCCATGCGGCTCGCTATCATGCCACTCAAGTTGAGGGCAGGCACCAGCAGCAACACCAGCAGCACCAGTAGGAAGTGGCGGACTGTTGCCCAGGTATCGAACTCCTGGCCGGCATATTTCTTGAAAGCGCTGAGCAGATGCGATGTAGGCTGATCCCAAATACTCACTGTCCACTCATCCTTATGTACCAGGTTCACCTTACGGAGCACCTCGTCTATCTCTGCACGCAGCGCCTTTGCCTGTGCATCGTCTTCCACCATAAAGGTAACTCCATAAGCTCCCAAATAAGGAATGTCATATTTCGGTTCTTGATAATCTTTCGCCACGCTATAAGGCATATATACTTGTGCATACGATTTCGACGTCAGAAAGCTGGCGCCACGTACCACACCACAAACCCGATAGTCTGCATAGTTCAGGCTGAACGAGCGCCCCACTACCCCCTCTACCGTGCCGAACAGGCGGCGGGAGAGTTCTTCCGTAATCACCGCCGTAGCGATGCCACTCTCCAGGTCGGAAGCGGTAAACGCCTGCCCTTCGAGGAACCGGAAAGAGTAAATGCGGAAGAAATTGGGATCGACCAACTTCAAGCTCACCAAGAAGTCACCGCTACGATCACTGGGCTGCACGTAACTATTGTTCGTCATGTCATTCTGCAAAGAGGCGGATACCACCGTTGCATTCTTCACCGGATAGAACCATTCCTGCACCGCTTTCAAAGAGAATGACCACTGAAAGGTGCTTTTATTATCTCCTTCCCCCTTCTGAAAACGGGAGTTCGTAAGGTAAAGCGTATTCATACGGTTCACCTCCGGATAGACCGGGGCTATCTTCACATAATAGACCACCGCCATAATCATCGTCATGGCAATAGCCAGGCCGGTGCCGACGACGTAGAGACTACTGAAAAGCGGATTTTGCTTCAACAGCTCCCATGCCTGTTTCAAATAAGTCCTTATCATAAAGCCCTCTTATTTCAGTTTCAGCTTATTCTTGTTCTTATAGTTGCTCATGTCGCTCACTACCACTTCATCGCCCGGTTGCAAGCCGCCCACTACCTCGACAAACTCAAAGTTGGAGTCGCCCAGCTGTACTTTGCGCTTCACCACTTCCTTGTCGGAGTTGCGTACAAAGAGTTCGTATTCGCCGCGTCCCACGTAGTAGCTGGCATTGGCTATGCGCATCACGTCCTCTTTCACGGCATTCATCACGTAGACGTCCGTTTTCAAGCCGGAACGCAGACGGCGGTTGTTATCCTCGTTCAGCTGTACGGTGAAGGAGATTACGCCGTTCTTCGACAGCGGGGTCACACTGCTCACCAAGCCTTCCAGCTTCTCGCTGCCTATCTTCACAATCGCCTTTCCACCGGCTGCCACGCGGTCGCCATAGGTATCGGCTATCTCACCCTCTACCTTGAAGTGGCTCAGATCGGAGATGACGGCAATCTGGCTGCCTTCCGACACCTGTGCGCCGATCTGGTTGTTGATGTAAGTAAGGATGGCCTTCCGGGGCGAACGGATCTGCGCATCGTCCAGCGTGCGCTTCGTTTCGGCAAGGCTCTTGCGGAACATGCTGAAGTCCAGTTCCTGCACTTTATATTCGGCAGCCAGCACCTCTTTTTCGTTGGCATACTGCTGTTTCAGTTGTTCGTATTCCAGTTGGGCTACGTTGTAGCTCAGTTCCGCCTGGCGCACCTTGTCGGTGGTTCCCGAACCGAGGCTGTCAAGGTACTGCTCGTTGCGCAGTTCCACCTTCATACGGTTCAGCTTCATGGCAGAAACCTTAATCTGCATCTGCAGGTCGTTCAGTTTGGTCTGGTTGTTCACCTGGAGCTGTTTCAGCTTGTAGCTGCGCATCTGCTCTTCGTCCAGCAACTTTTTATAGTCGGTTTCGGCGCTCTGCAAGTCCAGTTTCAGGATAGGCGTCCCTACGTCTACACTGTCGCCACCTTTCTTATATACTTCCAGGATGCGCGTGTTGATGGGCGAGTTGATGATTTCCTCGAATGCCGGCACCACCTTGCCCGAAGCGCTCACGCTGACCTCGATCGTGCCTTTGCCCACTTTGGAGAACACCAGGTCTTTCTCCTTCACGCCCGTGCGCATCAACGAAATGAGTACGCTGATTACTACGATACCGGCAACACCCATACCGCCATAACGAATAAATTTCTTATTGCGCTCCTTGTTGCGCACTTCTTTCGGAATTTCTCTGTCCATATCTTTAGATTTAATTATTTGCGAACATAACGCTTAATATATACTAAATCTATGCCAAAATCATAAAACACTGAAAGTAAGCGCATAGGGCAAAAAGAAAGGTGTCCATTTTCGGACACCTTGTACATTTTCGGATACTGTCGTTCGTTTATCGCAACCTCAGCCTGTCTCCCACTTCGGGCACGTATTCCGCGTCCTTGCGGTTCATCTTGTACAGGTTTTTCAGGCGGATGCCGTACTTCTGCGAAATGGTGTGCATGGAGTCACCGTCTTTCACTATATATACCGTATGGGGCTTGGCAGCCTTCTTGCGTTTCTCTTTCAGGTAGATGATGTCGCCGGCTTCCAGAGTGTATTCCCGGTGCAGGTCGTTGTACTTCACCAGCTTCTTCCAACTGATATCGAACTCCTTGCCCAGCAGTTGGAAGGTATCTCCGTCGCGTGCCACGATGTAGGCTATGTCGTTGGCTATGAATACTTGGTGCGGACTGGCAAGCCAGGGTTTCTTCTTCACCTCTTTCTCCCAGTTGCGGGCGTCGCGCTTGGTCATGCCGCGGCTGTCGTACTTATAGAGTTCATAATCTTCGATAATCGTAATCAGGCGGTTGGCATACGAAGGGTCGGTGGCATACCCCGCCTTTTTCAGTCCGCGCGCCCAACCTTTATAATCGGTTATCTTCAGGTCGAACAGGAAGGCGTAGCGCGCTCCCCGTTTCAGGAACAGCGAATGATCCTCGTACGAGTCCCTGGGGTTGCGGTAGGCGCGGAAGCATTCGTTGCGGGCATCGTCATCGTGGCGCACGGTGCGTCCGCGCCAGTTGCCGCCGCACTTTATACCGAAGTGGTTATTGCTCTTGCGTGCCAGCGTACTGTTTCCGGCGCCGCTCTCCAGCAAGCCTTGCGCCAGGGTGATGCTGGCAGGAATCTTATGCAGTTGCATCTGCTCCACGGCAAGCGGGGCATACTGCTTGATATATTCGTTGTAGCGGGCATTTCGCCGCTGTGCGTGCACGGTAGCTATGGAAATGAACAGGAATGCCAGGATTGCAGTCAGTCTGAGGATACGTTTCATGCTTCAAGTTGTTGAGTTCGGCACAAAAGTCAGTAAAAGAATTGAAAAATCCAATCTCTTTCCTATCTTTGTAACATTAATTACAATATAATCCCCTGCCCTATGAAAGAGCTGAATATACAGATTGACATCAAGATATACGAACTTGAAGAACTGAACGAGAGTGACCGCGAACTGCTGGGTGCAGCCTGCGAAGCAACCCACCGCAGCTATGCCCCCTACTCCCACTTCTCGGTAGGCGCTGCCGCCCGGCTGGCAAACGGAACCATCGTCACGGGAACGAACCAGGAGAATGCCGCCTACCCTTCCGGCCTTTGTGCCGAACGTACCACGCTGTTCTATGCCAACTCCCAATATCCCGACCAGGCAGTAGGGACTCTTGCCATCGCCGCCCGCAACGAGCACGGAGAATTCCTCGAAGAACCCATCCCCCCCTGCGGCGCCTGCCGGCAGGTGATGCTCGAAACCGAAAAACGCTTCAACCGCCCCATGCGCATCCTGCTGTATGGACGGAAAGGTATCTACGAACTGAAGAACGTAGGGGAATTACTGCCCCTTTCGTTCGATGCTTCGGCAATGGAATAGAGACAGACCGTCTGTTTTTCACAATTTCTCCCCGAGAAATAAGAAAAACTTCGTATCTTTGCGCCCACTACTAACTAATAAATACCACCGATGAGAATATCTAAATAAAGACAACACATTTCGGTAAACATCACTATCAACATGCTTTTTCAGACTGAATGCTGAGCATCACAGAATGTGAATGTTTAGCCCTTGCTGTGTTTGTCTGTTCCCCCAGCCTTCCGAGAGTTTTTATCATGTGCCGTGCGGGCACATCCATATCACCCCCTAAACACAGTATCTATTTATGAGTATTATTATTAAAGACCTTAGCTATATCCATACGGATAAGGAAGTATTGTTTTCACACCTCAACTTCATCGTCAATCCGGGAGAGAAAATGGCGCTTATCGGGAACAACGGTTGCGGCAAATCTACGCTGATGCGGATTATTGCAGGAGATTTATCGCCGAGCTCCGGTACGGTGCTTCGGCCCGAACACCTGTATTACGTTCCCCAGCACTTCGGACAATACGACCGGCAGACCGTTGCCCAAGCCCTGGGCATTGACCGCAAACTGGCGGCTCTCCATGCCATCCTGGGTGGTGATGCCGCCGAGCAGCACTTCGCCGTGCTCGATGATGACTGGACGCTGGAAGAACGCACCCAAGCCGCCCTCAGTGCCTGGGACATGGCAGACACTCCCCTCTCCCGCCCTATGGACGGACTGAGCGGCGGGGAGAAAACCCGCATCTTCCTTGCCGGCATGGAGCTGCACGAACCGACAGCCGTCTTGCTGGACGAGCCTACCAACCATCTGGATACCGCCGGACGGGAACGGTTGTACAACTTCCTGCGGCGCACCTCTGCCACCGTGCTCGTCATCAGCCACGACCGCACGTTACTGAATCTGCTGCCTGCCATCTGCGAACTGTCCCATTCGGGACTGACACACTACGGCGGCAATTACGATTTCTACAAAGAGCAGAAAACCCTGCAACTGAATGCCCTTCAGCAGCAGTTGGAAGAAAAGCAGAAAGCCCTGCGCCTCGCCCGGAAAACAGCCCGCGAAGTAGAAGAGCGAAAAGCCAAGCAAAGTGTACGCGGAGAGAAAGCTGCCATCAAGAAAGGCATTCCGCGCATTGTAATGGGCGGCATGAAGCAGCATGCAGAAGAAAGTACCAACAAGCTGAAAAGCGTCCACGCCGAGAAATCGGAGAAGATACAGCAAGAAATGGCTTCCCTGAAAAGTGCCCTTCCGCTGACCGACAAGCTGAAAACCGACTTCAATGCTTCCGGCTTGCACACCGGAAAGGTACTGGTAACCGCCCAAAGAATCAATTACCATTATCCCGATGCGGCTTCCGAACTTTGGCGCGTTCCCCTCGACTTCCAGCTACGAAGCGGCGACCGCCTCTGTATCAAGGGCAACAACGGCGGCGGTAAGACCACCTTACTAAAACTTATCATGGGCGAATTGCCGCCCACCGCCGGCACAATGGAACGGACCGATTTCACTTCGGTCTATCTGGATCAGGAATATTCCCTCATCCGCAACGAGCGCAGTGTGCTGGAACAGGCGGAAGCCTTCAACCGCCGCCACCTGCCGGAGTACGAGGTGAAAACGATCCTGAACCGCTACCTCTTCCCCCGGGACGCATGGAACAAGCCTTGCAGCAAGTTGAGCGGCGGCGAAAAGATGCGCCTCTCCTTCTGTTGCCTGATGATTGCAGACAATACGCCGGATATGTTCATACTGGACGAACCGACCAATAATTTGGACATTGAAAGCATTGAAATCATCACGGCGACGATACGCGATTATGCAGGTACAGTGGTCGTTGTCTCGCACGACAGGGATTTCTTAAGGGAAACAGGGATTAAAAATGAAATATTTCTCGCATAAATCGCATAAATCTGTAATATTGGTATAAACTACTGCTTTTTCGATAAGTGATTTTTCGATGAAGTTTGTATATTTGCTGCGTTTCATTGTAATCGCAATCGATCCTGAATATGAAAGACTAACCACAATAATTACAACAACTTATGTTACGTACAATCAGACTAACCATTGCTATCGTATTTTTCTCTCTCATCACGTTGCTGTTCCTCGATTTCACAGGAACATTGCACGCATGGCTCGGATGGCTGGCCAAGATTCAGTTCCTGCCTGCCGTACTGGCATTGAATGTGGGCGTAGTGCTGTTCCTCGTCATTCTGACGTTGGTATGCGGACGCGTCTATTGCTCTGTTATCTGCCCGTTGGGCGTGTTTCAGGATATCATTTCCTGGTTTTCAGCAAAGCGGAAGAAGAACCGTTTCCGCTACTCGCCCGCGCTGAAAGGACTGCGCTACGGTGTATTGGGAGTATTTGTACTGGCTATTATTGCCGGTCTGAACTCCTTTTTCGTGCTACTGGCACCTTACAGTGCCTACGGGCGTATCGTCTCCAGCTTCTTCGCCCCGCTCTACCAGTGGGGAAACAACGGGCTTGCCTATCTTGCCGAACGTGCCGACAGCTACGCATTCTATCAAACGGACGTGTGGATGAAAAGCCTGCCCACGCTCATCATTGCAGCAGTCACCCTGGTCGTGATCGTAGTGCTGGCATGGCGTAGCGGACGTACTTACTGCAACACCATCTGTCCGGTAGGTACAGTGCTCGGCTTCTTGTCGAAATTCTCCCTGCTGAAACCGGTGATCGATACCGGGAAATGCAACAACTGCGGACTGTGTGCCCGCAACTGCAAGGCCTCGTGCATCAACTCCAAAGAGCACAAGATAGACTACAGCCGCTGTGTGGCCTGTATGGACTGCATCGGTAAGTGCAAGCAAGGCGCCATCACCTACACACGCCGCAAACCTGCGCCTGCCGCCGCCCCGGGAACAACCGTGACCGCCGAACAGGTAAACAGCGCCCGCCGTACCTTCTTCTCCGCCTCGGCGCTGATTGCCTCTACCGCCCTCTTGAAGGCGCAGGAGAAAATGGTGGACGGCGGACTTGCCACCATCGAGGACAAGAAGATACCCAACCGCGCCACGCCCATCACCCCGCCGGGTTCGCTAAGCGCGCGGAACCTCGCCAGTCATTGCACGGCTTGCCAGCTCTGTGTATCGGTATGCCCCAACCAGGTGCTCCGCCCTTCTTCCAACCTGATGAAGCTGATGCAGCCCGAAGCATCCTACGAACGCGGTTATTGCCGGCCGGAGTGTACCAAGTGCTCGGAAGTTTGTCCGGCAGGCGCCATACTGCCCATCACGAAGGCTGATAAGTCGGCGATTCAGGTGGGGCACGCCGTATGGATCAAGGAAAACTGCATCTGCATTACCGACAATATGGAATGCGGCAACTGCGAACGCCACTGTCCGGTGAATGCCATACAAATGGTTCCGTCCGACCCGAAGGATGAAAAATCCATCAAGATTCCGGTAGTCAATACCGAACGCTGCATAGGCTGCGGAGCGTGCGAGAACCTTTGCCCGTCGCGCCCGTTCAGCGCCATCTATGTAGAGGGACACCTCATGCACAGAACGGTGTAAAAGGACAGTGATTAGTGATTAATGATTTTAGATTCGGCATATGAAAAAAGAACTTCAGAATAAGATAAACCGCCGCGACTTCTTCAAGCTCGCCGGCACAGGGACAGCAGTAGGTGCCGCCGCATTGTACGGCTGTTCCGGCAAGAAAGAGAATACGGACAGCGAATCGGCTGCCCTGGGCGAAGTGCCCACCGACAAGATGACCTACCGCACCAATCCCACCACGGGCGACCGCGTCTCCCTGCTGGGCTACGGTTGTATGCGCTGGCCTACCCGCAAGCGCTCCGACGGCGAGGGCGACGAGATAGACCAGGAAGCCGTAAACGAGCTGGTGGACTATGCCATCGCCCACGGAGTAAACTACTTCGATACATCCCCGGCATACGTGCAGGGACTTTCGGAACGTGCCACAGGCATCGCCCTGAAGCGCCATCCGCGCGAGAAGTTTTTCATAGCTACCAAGCTGTCCAACTTCAACTCCAGCACCCAGACCCGCGAAGGCTCCCTTGCCATGTACCGCAACTCCTTCAAGGAACTGCAAGTGGACTACATAGACTATATGCTGCTGCACAGCATCGGTTCCGGCGGTATGGACGCGCTCCACGCCCGCTACCTGGACAACGGCATGCTGGACTTCCTGGTAGAAGAGCGCAAGGCCGGACGCATCCGCAACCTCGGTTTCTCCTATCACGGCGACATCGAAGTATTTGACTACCTGCTCGCCCACCACGACGAATACAAATGGGACTTTGTGCAGATACAGCTCAACTACGTGGACTGGAAACACTCCAAAGAAATGAACGAGCGCAATACCGATGCCGAATACCTGTATAATGAACTGTCGAAACGCGGCATCCCCGCCGTCATCATGGAGCCGCTGCTGGGCGGACGCCTCTCCAGGCTGAACGACCACCTGGTAGGACGGCTCAAACAGCATCGTCCGCAAAACAGCGTGGCATCCTGGGCCTTCCGCTATGCCGGCAGTTTCCCCGATGTGCTGACCGTGTTAAGTGGTATGACGTACATGGAGCATCTGCAAGACAATCTGCGCACCTACTCCCCGCTGGAACCCTGTACCGAAGAAGAACTGGAACTGCTGGAAGATACCGCGCAGCGGATGCTGCAATATCCCACCGTGCCGTGCAACGACTGCAAGTACTGTATGCCCTGCCCCTACGGACTGGATATCCCCGCCATCCTGCTGCACTACAACCGTTGCGTCAACGAAGGCAATGTTCCCAAGAGCGGCCAGGACGAGAACTATCGCGAAGCGCGCCGTGCCTTCCTCGTGGGCTACGACCGCAGTGTGCCGAAACTCCGGCAGGCAAGCCATTGCACCGGTTGCAACCAGTGTAACCCGCATTGCCCGCAGAACATCGACATCCCGAAGAAGCTGCAAGAGATAGACCGCTTTGTAGAAGACCTGAAACAGGAAAGGATATAAATCAATAACGCCGGGGGGGAGTATAGTCAGCCCTATAGATACGGTCGAAGAAAGGCGCCCATTCGTTCTCCGAAATGCCTATCTGCAAACCGTAGAAATGAGTATCTGTCTCCCGGTATTCCCGAACCTTATCCGTAAGCGCTGCCGGGACTTGAGGTATTTTAAAGTCACTGATCCACAGAACGTCCGCGTTCATATATTCCTTCCTCGATTGCAGCAGCCCGAAGGTAGCCTGCAACATACGCGTGGCATCCGTATCTCCGCAAGCCGTCTTTGCGAAGAATTCGAGCAGGCGTGCCCGCTCCTTTCGTACATCAATCGGATGGATGGATACGGAGAAAGCTATCAGGAAGCAATCCCGATGCTGCCTGTCCGCCATTTCCAGAAGTTTTATCAGCAGGCTGTGGGCAATCTTTTCAGGCGTGCCCGCCATGCTGCCGGAAGTATCCAGGCAGACAATCATCGGGCCTTTCTGCCGGGCAGGTTTGGTTTCCAGGCGCCGGGCGGGTTGCATAATCTCTGATTTGTAGCGAAAGGTCTGAAGTTTGCGCGTCAGATATTTGTAGACAAACAGGTCTTCCAGTTCATCATCGGCACAATGCGCCATTTCGATGGGCAGCAGGGAGTTCAGGTCGTTCCCCACGGTGATGCCTAAGATGTCGCTTTTGGAAGCGTGCTCCAGCTTGTAGACGTCGCCCTCTGAAACGTATATCTTATCCTGTCCTTCGTCGTCGGCAATGCGTCCCATCCTGTTCGCCACCTTTACAATCTCCGGGTGCTCCCGCTGGATGCGGACAATCTTCCGTATCCGCTCAAAGTCCACGGTATTCCACATCCCGCTCATCAGCCCCCACGACTGGAAGAACTCATCTTTGTCTATCTGTTTCTGCCGGATGTACTCCGGGATATCCTTCAGATTGGCACGGAGCCGGCGTTCCAGGGCGTCTTTGCGGAATTCTATTTCCTTCTCCTTCTCGTCCTGCAACTTCTGCCGGAAGGCTTCTTCCCAGTCATCCACCATCTTCTCCCAAACCTCGTCATCGGCGTACTTGCCTTCGGTGCCGAACTGGCTTTTGTAGAAACGGTGGTCGAAACCGTATTCCCGGTATTTGTCCGAAACCTGCTGCATCAATGCCTGCCAGCCGTCCTTCCGTTTCTTTACCGACCACTCCAACACAAGTTTCATATCGTTTTGTTCCGACTGGCTCTTTTGCAGGTTGTATTTCTCCTTTTCCAGATTCAGCTGGATAAACTGGCTCATGGTGTCGTAGAAGATGCGGGCGCAGATGTCATCGGTCAGCACCTGTACTTTTATCACCGGATCGTTCATTACGGACAGCAGGTAGGCGTACAACGGTTCCCGGCTCGCCGTTGCACATTCTCCGGTCTTTATGAACTTGTCCAGTGCCTGCACGTAGAAGGCGGCATCGTATCTGCTACTGCTCATCGCTCTGTGATATCTGTTGTTGTTGCGGGCTATTCATCGCCGTAGCGCAGTTTGCGTACATCGACACGCGCCCAGGCTATTTCCTTACGGATGGTGGCTACATATTGCGTTACGCTTGCTTTATCGTCCTGGGAAACGAAGATGTTTTCCGACAGGTCTTTCACCAGCCGGTCTATCTTTCCGGTAACGGCTTCCAGTTCGGTTTCATAATCCCGGTCGGTGATGGACAGGTTGCCAAGCCACAGTTGCTGTTCCTCTCCCTTCTTCAGGCGTCTCATGGGGAAGCGTACACCGTTGATGTACAGATGCCGGTCGTCCCGGTAAAGCGTGATGCGCTCGGCTCCCGCCTCTTTCATCTGGCTGATGTCCGCAAAGGTGCGGATAACGGTTCGCTTCGGGTTCAGCGGATCGGGGTACATCACTCCCATGGCGGGGGCATCTTTGGCGTTATACTCTTTCAGGTTCTTGTAGTCCACGATGAAGATGTAGGTATTTCCCGTTCCGTGATTCTCTACCTGGTAATAGAAATGGTCGGTTATCAGCAGGTCGTCATCCCGCCGGTCACCGTTCAGCCGTGCCTTGTCCAGCGCTTCGCGCACACGGCTCACTTTCAGGTCGGATTTTAAAGAAGAAGTGAGGGCGGCAATCTCTTTTACATAAAGGATGAACAGGGAACGGATTACGATCCGGCGAATTTCGGCGCACTCGTCCGGCTCGTTCCACAGGCAATGGTACACAGGAAGCAGATCGGTGATGCTGACCTCTGTGCGCCCGTGTATGAAGGCAGAGGTTTTCAGTAACCGCACGATATTCTTCCAACGCCGGTCACTGACGTACACGTTGCGGTGCAATTCGGACGCTTGCATATCCACCTTTTTCAGTTCTTTCCGAATCGCTGTGATGCATGCCAGGACGTCCGAAGGTACTGCCACCTTTCCTATTTCTTTTTGCCACCCGGCATATTCTTCGTTCGATATCTGCCATTCAGTAGTGTTCACTTCGTCGCAGTCGTCCAGCAGCATTTTGTAGAATGCATCTTCCTGCTTTATGCAAGTGCTGACGATACGGATCAGAAAGCGGTCCCACAGCGCTTCCAGTCCTTCTCCTTGCGTAGGCAGTTCATTACTGGCAGCAACCAGCAGTTTCAACGGCAGCTTCAGTTCCCGGTCTCCGTTTCGGAATAGCTTCTCATTAATCACCGTCAGCAGCGTATTCTGTATAGCCGGCCCCGCCTTCCATATTTCATCCAGAAACACCACATCCGCCGTAGGCAGATATCCATCTATCGCCCGTTCATATTTATCACACTCTTTCAGCCTGCTGATACTCACCGGCCCAAATATCTCGTCCGGCGTAGAGAAGCGCGACATCAGATACTCAAATGCCTTCGCCCCCACAAAAGCCTCTTTCAGCCGTCGTGCCACCATCGACTTTGCCACTCCCGGAGATCCCAGCAATAATATACTTTCTCCTGCCAAAGCCGCCAACAAAGACAATCCTATCTCAGCTTCTTTCTCATATACTCCCCGGTTCATCTCCGCCAAGAGCAGTTATATGCGTTCCCTTATTTCCATTCTTATTTATAGTAATTCTATTTCCAATGTTCAATATTGAAAGAAGGTACAAAGATAGCAATACCACTCAACTATGCACAGCGATTATTACATTTTCCTTCTTTTTCCTTGCTTCTTTCAAAAACAACATTTAACTTTGGCGGCGTGTAGGAGTGCCTACCAAAATATTTATTAATACTTTATTAGAAGCGTCTTGCTTCATTCTTGTTAATAGAAAACCTGAGAAATTTTCGAGATTTACAAGAATGACACTCAGACGGCTTA
>ENA-UEQB01000964-UEQB01000964.1-human-gut-metagenome-genome-assembly--contig:-NODE-964-length-26199-cov-5.053710_pt1 | contig 26199 bp, 19 predicted proteins | sample MGYA00242901_ERZ507918 | MGnify/ENA primary metagenome ERZ507918 (study PRJEB26167, sample SAMN06115405) | human gut metagenome | host: Homo sapiens | place: China:Sichuan | collected 2016-04-06... | reverse complement strand
TGTTATATTAACAAGAATAGATGCATATTTTACGTAGTATTATGCAGTGTGGGTTCGCTTTTCTGTATATTATTACATTAATTTATGCAGCATATCCTGTAGTTCATTATTTTGGGAGTAACCTCCTGTTGTTATTATATTAAATTTAGAACATTTAGATGGGAAGGCATATTTATCTTATCAATCCTATATCTTGTCTACAAACGAGGCGTGTTCGTCTCATTTGAAAAACAGACAATACTGTATCCCTTATCTTCGTGTCGAAATAAAAAACAAAATAAGTCATGAAGATGAATAAAACTATGTTATTGGGGGAAATAGCAACCCGTTCAGGTATTCCGGCAGATGAATGTGGGATAGTACTTAAAACTTTTGAAAAAGTTCTTTGCGAAGAACTCACACGGAAACTGTATCGCTATGGGGGATGGATATTATTATTGATTGCCTTATTTGTATCAGTTACTGTTTTTGGGCAAACATCGGAACGGAAAGGCCGTCCGGTACAGACCATTCGTGGAATGGTAGTGGATGGAGACTCAAAATACCCTATACCGTATGCGACAGTGAGATTGTCTGATAAAGAAGGGATGGGGACGACAACCGATAGTTTGGGACGTTTCATTATTCCGCAGGTTCCTGTCGGGAGACATACGATAGAAGCAGCATTTATGGGGTATGAACCGGGGCTTTTTAGAGAAATACTGGTAACTTCCGCCAAAGAAGTCTATCTGGAAATCCCTCTGAAGGAAAGTGTAAACGAACTGAGTGAAGTCGTAGTCCGTGCCCGAACGAACAAAGAGGAAGCGATGAATAAGATGGCGACCACTGGGGCACGTATGTTGAGTGTGGAAGAAGCGAGCCGTTATGCAGGTGGTTTTGATGATCCGGCACGCTTAGTTTCCGCTTTTGCCGGAGTAGCACCCAGTGTTTCTTCCAATGGCATCTCTATTCATGGTAATGCACCCCATCTTTTACAATGGCGACTGGAAGATGTAGAAATACCGAATCCGAATCATTTCGCAGATATTGCCACATTGGGTGGAGGAATTCTTTCTTCTCTTAGTTCACAGGTACTCGGTAATTCTGATTTTTTTACCGGAGCTTTTCCGGCGGAATATGGAAATGCTGTGTCCGGTGTATTTGATATGAAGCTACGAAATGGTAATAACCAAAAGAATGAAAACACGATTCAAGTAGGGATTATGGGAATTGATGTTGCTTCTGAGGGTCCTTTGAGTAAGAAACATAAAGCATCGTATATCTTCAATTACCGTTACTCTACCACAGGGCTACTGAATCTTGACGGTGGAACGATGGATTATCAGGATTTGAACTTCAAACTAAACTTTCCTACGCAGAAAGCCGGAACTTTCTCAGTATGGGGAACCAGCTTGATAGACAAATTTAAGAGTGATATGGAGAGAAATCCGGAGAAATGGGAATATTTGGGTGACCGTAGTGAGTCGCGTGACAAACAGTATATGGCGGCTGGAGGTATCAGCCACCGTTATTTCTTCAATAGTGACGCATCGCTGAAAACCACCGTTGCCGCTACCTATTCACAACTGGACGGAGGCGCTTCTATGTTCAATCACGCTTTGGAATCGACTCCTTACATGGATCTTGAATCGAAGCACACCAACTTGATAGTAACCAGTACCTATAATCGTAAGTTCAGCAACCGGTTTACTAATAAAACAGGCTTTACATATACCGCTATGTTCTATGATATGAATCTTTCTATAGCGCCTTACGAAGCCCAGGTACTGGAAACCGTATCTCAGGGGGACGGCAATACAAGTCTGCTTTCTGTCTACAATAGTTCTTCTGTCGGTTTGAGTGACCGTTGGACTCTCAATGCCGGCATCTACGGGCAATATTTGACATTGAATAATAAATGGTCGGTTGAACCCCGTGCCGGTTTGAAATGGCAAGCTAGCCCGAAAGCTACTTTTGCCTTAGCTTACGGAATGTACAGTCGGATGGAGAAAATGGACGTCTACTTTGTAAAAACAAAAAATACAGGAAATCAATCTGTTAACAAGAATCTGGATTTTACCAAAGCACAGCATATCATGTTATCTTTCAGCTACAAAATTACAGACCGCATGAATCTGAAAATAGAACCCTATGTACAGTTTCTGCATGATGTACCTGTGGTGGCGGACAGTTCCTATTCTGTGCTCAATCGCTCTGATTTTTACGTAGAGGATGCCCTTATCAATAAGGGGAGAGGCCGCAATATTGGAATTGACATAACTCTCGAACGTTTTCTGGAGAAAGGACTTTATTATATGGTTTCCGGTTCGTTGTTTGACTCTCGTTACCGTGGCGGAGACGGTGTGTGGTATGATACGAAGTTTAACCGGAACTACGTCATCAATGGACTTATCGGCAAGGAATGGATGTTGGGGCGAAACAGGCAGAATATCCTTAGTGTCAATCTGAAACTGACATTACAGGGAGGGGACCGGTATTCCCCGATTGATGTAGAAGCGACCCTGAAACACCCGGACAAGGAAGTGCAATATGACGAAACGAAAGCATTCTCCAAACAATATTCACCCATGTTTATCGGTAATTATACTGTCAGCTACCGTATCAATAAGAAGAAAGTATCTCATGAATTTGCTGTAAAAGGATTGAATTTCATGGCTACGAAAGAGCACTACGGACATGAATATAATGTGAAAACCGGAAAAATAGATGCAACTGACGGTTCCACGGTTCTGACGAATGTGAGCTATAAACTTGAATTTTAGATATCCGGATAGAAATCTTGAAGGAAAAAGTTTTATCTTCGTACCCAATGAAGCATATGGCAACTGAAACAGCTACAGCAGGCAACGAATCTGCTATTTTATATAGATTACTTGTTAGTCCTGAATTTCGATGGATACGGTATCTGATACTTGTCATGGTGCTGGGCACTATCTCTTTCAATCAGGTGTTCATCATTTTTATGGACTACCGGGATATATTGGGGGGATGGATTTATGTGTTCACTTTTATATACTTGCTTACTTATGTGGGTGTTATCTGCCTGAATCTTTTTTGGTTATTCCCAAGATATTTGTTGAAAAGGCATTATATGGTGTATTTATCATTATTGTCTGTGGCAATGATCGTTGCACTGTTGATACAGATGATTATAGAATATCTGGCTTATTCTTATTGGCCACAGCTTCATGCACGGGGATCGTATTTCTCGGTTCCCATGCTGATGGACTACATATCTTCTTTTATGCTGTCAACGCTTTGTATGATAGGGGGAACGATGACTGTGCTCCTGAAAGAATGGATGATAGAAAACCGACGTGTTTCACAGATGGAAAAGGCACATGTACTTTCTGAAGTAGAGCAGCTGAAAGAGCAGGTCAGTCCCGAACTTCTTTTCAAAACTTTGCATCATTCGGGAGAACTGACATTGACTGAACCGGAAAAGGCTTCGAAGATGTTGATGAAATTGAGCCAGTTACTACGTTATCAGTTATACGATTGCAGCAGGCACAAAGTATTACTTAGCGGTGAAGTTGCTTTCCTTACAAATTATCTGACATTGGAACGGAGTTCCCAGCCGCAATTCAGCTATCAATTTGCTTCGGAAGGGGAGGTAAACCGGATGTTGGTTCCACCTTTGCTTTTTATTCCTTTCGTACAGCATATTATGAAGCTGATGCACGAACAGCAGATCGTTCTTCCTGTTTCTCTGAGTATTCATCTGAAAGTTGAAAAAGGCATGATTGTATTCATTTGCATGTGTCCGCAACTTAATCTCTCAGAAAACAGAGGGCTGGAACGAATCAGGCAAAGGCTGGACTTATTGTATGGTGACCGTTACGGATTGTTGTTAACTACTGAATGTATAAGACTGGAATTGAATGGAGGTGAACAATGATAATAAATATAGAAGATAGAAGTATGGTTGATAGAAATCCGTATGATGGAACTATGGATGACAGAGGTGTGACCGCTTTTCTGATAAGCCCCCATTACAGAATATACAGGCATATCCTGTTGCAACTGGTTGTTTTGCTGATTACCATCAATGTCTTTTGGTACGAGCCTTTGCAGACTGTCTCTTTCTGGCGACGTTTGGGAGGGTGTCTGGCATATTTCTTGTCTATGGATGCGGTGATTTATACGAATCTGCATGTGCTGGTTCCCCGTTTTCTATTAAAGAATCGTTTGGGTAGTTATGTTTTGGCAGCTATCATCACCAATCTGGTGGTAATCACTTTCCTTTCAGTTACGCAAGGATTGCTTTTTGAGGTTATTTTGCCTGTCAGGAACCCCGATGGATTTGCTACTTTCATCAATGCCTTTTCGGGCATACTTACTATGGGGTTTGTTACCGCAGGTTCGGCGGCAATTTCATTGTTCACTCATTGGCTGCGTTATAATCTGCGTATTGATAAACTTGAATCTACCACTTTGCAATCTGAACTGAAGTTCCTTAAAAATCAGATAAACCCGCACTTCCTGTTCAATATGCTGAATAATGCCAATGTGCTGATTAAGAGGAATCCGGAAGAGGCTTCCAAAGTTCTTTTTAAGCTGGAAGATTTATTGCGGTATCAGATTAATGACAGTTCGCGCGAAAGAGTCTCTTTAGCTTCGGATATTCGTTTTCTGAATGACTATCTGAATCTGGAGAAAATACGTAGGGATCATTTTCAGTTTACAGTGGAGCAGGAGGGAGACATTGACTCCATTTGGATTCAGCCGTTATTGTTTATTCCGTTTGTGGAGAATGCGGTGAAACATAGTTTTGATAGTGAGCATCCTTCGTCCGTACACCTTTCTTTTAAGGTAGAAGAAAACCGGTTGGAATTTCGTTGTGAAAATTCCACGCCGGCGGTTGCTGTCAGTAACAAGGTAGGAGGTATTGGGCTGGCAAATATTCAGCGTAGATTGGGGCTGTTATATCCCGATCGTTATGAACTGGAACAGATAGAGAATGAAAATCGGTATATTGTAATTTTATGTATAACGCTATGAATTGTATTATTGTAGATGATGAACCATTGGCACGTGAGGCAATGAAATTACTGATAGAGGAGGCGGAATGTCTTCAGTTGGTGGGAAGCTTTAATAGTGCTGCCACAGCTTCTGACTTTATGGAGCAGCATGTAGTAGACCTTGTATTTCTGGATATTCAGATGCCGGGTATTACGGGAATTGAGTTTGCCCGAACTATCTCCAAACGAACATTGGTAATCTTCACTACCGCTTATACAGAATACGCATTAGATAGTTATGAGGTGGATGCGATTGATTATCTGATAAAGCCGGTGGAGGCGGAACGCTTTCAGAAAGCGATTGAGAAAGCGCAGTCTTATCATTCCTTATTGTTGCAAGAGGAAAAGGAAGCGATTGAAACGATTGCCGCTGCCGAATATTTCTTTGTAAAGGCGGAACGCAGGTATTTCAAAGTCAACTTCTCTGATATCCTCTTTGTCGAAGGATTGAAAGATTATGTGATCTTGCAATTAGGCGAACAACGTATCATTACCCGTATGAGTCTGAAAGCCGTTTTTGATTTATTACCGAAGGAGTCTTTTTTACGGGTCAATAAGTCGTATATAGTCAATACAGCCCATATTGATTCGTTTGATAACAATGATATATTTATCAAATCGTACGAGATTGCAATTGGAAATAGTTATCGGGATGATTTCTTTGAAGGCTTCGTGATGAAGCAACAAAGATGGTGATATTTCATGTGATGTTTTACACTATTACGCATTTCTTTTTACCGGCTATCGATTTTCAGATACTATTGATTCTATAAAGTCACAAAAATTGTCTGTAGATTGTTCGGAACGAATCTTTTCGCCTAACTCTCCTGCATTCTTTTTATATACAGGATTAGTCACCAAATCGTATACCTTTTCTTTTAATTCTCTGTCGGAAGCTTTACCTATTTTAATTCGTTCCGGTCCTATCTTTAATTGCTGTACACGATAGGCCCAATAAGGCTGGTCGATGATAAGCGGCATGATCACCTGTGGTTTGCCGGCGCGAGCTACACTATGTGTTGTGCCTGCCCCTCCGTGATGCATCACCGCATCGCAATGGGGGAATATCAGACTATGGGGAATCGTATGTGTCAGTAGGAAAACGTCTTTCTCGTTTGCCAACTGCTTGCCGGTACCTGACCATCCGGAACCGATAATTAACCGGAAATTCAGCTGTCGGCATATGTTGATTAACCGATGACAAAAGGCATTACTTTCTTTTGCGCTGCAACTGCCTAGTGTGAAGAAAATGACAGGTCTTTGTTCCTGTTGTATAAAGTCGGTCAGTTTCCGGAAGGCCTCTGTGTCGTAGTGCAATGTATCATTAAAACAGTATCCGCCAATGTCCCATTTATATTTCCATTCAGCGTCTGTACTACCCAGATACCGACTGTATAACAGATAGTTAAAAGCCCTTTCGGTCGCATAATAACCACAATTTTTCAAAGGTTGCAACCCCAATTGCTCCCGATTCTTGTTGATAGTCTTCTGAGTCATATAATTGTTGCCGATATTCAGCATCCGCCAGATGATTCGGGGAGTAAAGACAGGATGAGGTTTCGGGTAGGGAAAAATGGGAGGCGGAATATTCCTTCCGGGTATGAAAGGGGCAAAAGCCGTGCGGATAAACGGCTTTCCGCAATAATCCGCTACACTTGCTGCTGCAAATTCGGAATTGGTTGCTATCAATACATCATGTTCCTGTAATAAGGGAATCAGTTGTTTGAACTGTGTATCGATTACATCGCGCATCCATTTTAAATAAGGTTTGGCTCCTTCCGATTCATTGCCGGCTTTGGATACCATTCCCTGTATGTCATCGAAGTCTTGTAATACATAGTTCAGTTGATAGGCTTTCGCTTCCTTTTCAAATATCTGAGGGAGGTTCAAGGTAACTTCATGTCCACGTTTTATTAAAGCGGAAGCGATACTCAGATAGGGATAAATATCTCCTTGCGAACCTCTGGTTACTAACAGTATTTTCATGCCGGAAATTTTTGTATTAATAGGCAGCAATGCCGAGTTCCTGTAACTTCTCTTTGTTTAAATGGTAATTTTCCTCCATCTTTATCAGACTGGCTTCGCTGATGTCAATGGGCTTGTCGAGTCTGCTAACTTCCCGATACCCTTTATACACCTGCTTGATCATTTTACGCGGATTGAATATTAAGGAAGCCGTGATAAAGCAACCATGTGTACACCAGCAATTTGCCTTATATCCGTGCCCGATGGCTTCCACTTCCTTTTTCATCACTTCACTCTGCATAATACGCTGTATATCACAATCGTAATCCTTCACGTTTCCCAGTGGCTCACGTAATTCACAGGAGCGGAAGCGACCGTCATAGTCAATGACCAGTGTTGTTTCTCCTGCCGTACAATCCATTCCCCATGGAGTCGGTCGGTCTATGTTGCTGGCACGGATGTTATATAAAGCCCTGACAATTCCTGTATAGAAAAACTTTGTGATTGGTTTTCGCAGACCGGAAGTATTGGCGACCATCCGTTTGGCATAAGCTCCATATATGGGGGCGGCTTCGTCTTGTATCAGACGGAGCGTGGATTCATCCAATGCTTTTACTCCTTCTTCGCGTGTGACTCCGCGTGCCGCTTCAATCGTGTGGGTGGACAGGTGAAAACGGCCATACATCCATGTCATGAAATCATTAATTTGATCTATATTGTATTTGGTGATGACTGTAGCTACATTGAGTAAGACTTTTCCGTCATCCTTAAAATATTCGCTTACTTTACGGATGGTATCCACTGCTTTATAGAAGTTACCGGGTACGCCCCGTTGTGTATCGTGTGTATCTCCGAAACCATCTAGTGAAATGCTGACGTTGATATTGCATTCGGGACAGTTGGTACGGAAGCGTTTTACCCATTCGATGACACGGTCGGGTTTCAATCCGTTGGTGGGCATATTGATATCTTTGATATGATTGTTTCTGTAAAACATTTCAAGTATTTCCGGAAGGTCTTCTCTGAGAGTCGGTTCACCTCCCGATACCCATAGCTTATTAATCTCTCCGGCAGTTTCTGAAATTTTCCTGATTTCTTCGAAAGTCAAATCCTTTTCTTTCTTGGCCATGTCGTCAGCATAAAAGCACATAGCACATTTTGCATTACATTTTCCGGTAACAAATAAAAAGATGGATTCCAGTTTTCTTTCCGAACTCATCGAACGAAAGGAACTTCTTGTGCGTTTGGTTTTCATTTTATGATTAGCTTAAATTTTGGGTATTATATTGATTCCTGAACAAATGTATGTAAAATATTCGAATCTTGTATCGCTTTGATAGACACAATATTACCTTTTTCTGTCAGATATATCTGTTGTTCTTCAATCTGATACCATATCGGAAAACATAAGAGTGGTTTATATACAATTAGCCCTCTATTAACCTTAAAGTACTAATAGAGGGCAACTACTTATCAAGAAAAAAGTTGAAGTTAGTTTATTTAGCTTCGTTGTTCTGTTTTAAAAGAAATTCGTCGATTGCTTTTTTTAGTTGGTCTTTCGGCAGCGCTCCTTGTGAAATTCTCGGCTCTTCCTTCATAGGGATCATCAGCAGGGTTGGAATACTGCGGATGCCGAATGCGGCAGCCAATTCCTTTTCTTTATCTACATCGATCTGATAGATATCTACTTTACCACTGTACTCCTTGCTAAGTTCTTCGAGAACGGGGTGAAGTGCTTTACACGGACCGCACCAGGTTGCGTAAAAATCAACGATTGCAGGTCTGCTTCCTTCAAACTTCCACTCTTTCGGGTTGGCTTCATAGTTATATACTTTCTTCAAGAAATCGGCTTTATTCAATGATACTACTTCCATTTTATTTTCCTCCTTTGTTGGTTCGTTACTCTTTTTATTTTCTCCGCTGTTTCCTGCGCAAGCTGTGCTTGCCAGTACAATAGCGAAAGCACTCATTAAGCTTTTTATTAGTTTCATATTCTTTTTCTTTCTATTTGTTATTTCTGATGCAAAGATAGGGTGATTGTAGCACTTGGGAAATGGCAATTTGGCTGGAACACTTGGCTAAATTTCCCACAGACAGTTACTGAACGCTAAAATTTGTCTTTTATTCTTTGGAAAGGATGAAAATTAGCATTGTTTTGGTCGCTCTAAAATAGGGCATTCAAACATAGTGACGCTATCCTGTTGTTATAGCGTCACTATGTATATAGGATAGCGTCACTATATCAACAGGATAGCGTCACCATAATTCTATTCTCATTTTCAGGAGATTAACTGAAGATATAAACGATAATTCCGGTAATTACCACATAAGCCAGTGCATACGGGATAGCGGCTTTTAGAATTTCTCCTTCCTTTCCTTGTTGGTTTCCGGCAGAAGTTGCGATAGCAATACTTTGCGGAGAAATAATTTTACCACCTGTAGCACCTACTGTATTTGCAGCTGATAACCAGTCCGGACTGACATGGATCTGTCCGGCGACACTCGCCTGTAATTTTCCGAAAAGGATGTTGGATGATGTATCACTTCCTGTGATAAAGGTTCCTAAACATCCGATGACCGGAGCAAACAGCGGATACAAACTTCCGGTAGCGGTAGCCAACGCCGAAGCAATAATAGCAATCATTCCCGAAGCATCCATAATGGTGGATAACCCGACGAGACAAATTACTGTAATGAAGGTTTTCTTCAATTGTTTTACGGTATTCCAAAGCACAATGAACAGTTCTTTAACTTTCGCTCCCTGTATTAAGCCGCCGATAAAAGTACCAAGGAAAAGTAGTACACCTGCATGAGTCAGCCAAGAGATAGTATAGTTCACAGTGGAAGCATTGATAGGCAAGCTGATTCTTGTAATCCAGTTATTTTCTAATGTACTTCTCAATCCAGGGAAAAGCGGACTGGTGAGGATAATCAGGAATAAAATCAGTAAATAGATGCTCCATGCATTGAGTATGTCTTTGGTTCTCAGCGTACTTTTTCGTTCTTTTTCTTCTTTGGATGCAGTCAGCTTCCCATAGAGGACAATGACAATGATCGAAAGAATACTTCCGATGATGGCAGGTGACTCTGCTCCCATGTATCTGGCAGCTAGATATTGTCCGGCCAGAGAAACACCTCCGACTAATAAAGCCAGAAATATATTCTTTGGAAGAGCCTTTAATTTAGGATTGGTGAGGAAAAGCAAAACTAAAGGGATAAGGAACATAAGTACTGATAATTGCAATACGACATTGGTACTAAGATGCAGTACATCCAGATTTGTTTCCTTTGCCAATACTAATACCGGAGTTCCGATTGCTCCGAAAGCTGTTGCTACGCTGTTGGCTATCAGGCTGACTGTAGCCGAGAATATCGGCTTAAATCCCAGACTGATAAGAATCGCTGCCGGGATGGCAACTGCCGTTCCGAATCCTGCCATCGCCTCCAGTAATCCTCCGAATCCCCATGTCAGTAATAACACCTGAATACTTTTGTCTGTAGAGATAGAAGCGAACTGCTGTTTGATGATCTCCATTTTTTCTGTTTTCAGCAATACGTTGTAACTGAAAATAGCCATCAGGATAATGATTAAAATAGGAGAGACTGCTTTTAGCGCTCCATATAAAAAGGAATAAAACAGGTTATCTACGGAAAAAGCAAAGCCGAAAAGAGCGATTAACATAGTTACAATTAACGAGATAATACTACTTTTGTCTCCGGACATTTTGAAGAACGCCATCAATACAATCAATAGCAATACCGGAATAATAGCAAAGATTAGTGTCATAATTCTAAATTTTAAATAGTCAACTCCTGGTGAATATCTATATAACAAAACAAAATGCGGTTTTGATGGATGAATGACTAATCATTTTATACAAAAAACGGATTGTCGATCAGACAATCCGTTTTTTATTTGTTTTTAATGCGAACTCTTTTGCTACTTGCTCATTTTCATATTCATGATTTGTTGCAACTGCTTTAAATTGGCTTGGGCAGCTTCATTTCCTAGTTTGGCAGCTTGTTCGAATGCTGTCATAGCACGTTGGATGTCTCCATTTAAGAAATTATACACTCCCGTATTGTTGAGGAACTCAGCAGTGGTATGGTCTGCTTTTTCCATATATTTTAATGCGGTATTGATATCTTTCTGTGAAAGGGCGACAGCTGCTGCATTCAGATTGGCTACTGCATCGGTCGGATACATGCGTACAGCAATATCAAATACATCTACAAAGTCTTTGCTGCCTTTCGGATAACTATTGGCTACCTGGTACATCTCATTCAGACTCAGATATTTCGGATTTTCCCGGATGATGATACGTCCTTGTTCTACATCGAAGTTAACTACTGTATAGTCAATCTTGCAATTCACTTTACGCAATCCCGGATAAATTTCTTTCAGCATGGTGCGATAAGGAGCTCCCCCGCCTACTTTCATGATTTCCTGTTTGCGTTTCACATCGTTCGTAGTATTTTTGATAATATTCAGGAATGTTTCTTTATCCTTCATAGAAGAAGATTCGAGCGCTTTCATCAGTCCATCCCAGTTTTCACCGCCAAAAGTCACCTTATACAGTTTGGCGGGTGCCTTTTCCTTCTTAACGAGATAATCTTTCAGAGCTTCCGCACGTTTTTTGGATAGCTGTTCGTTGAAGGCCAGTGGTCCTTCGGGAGAAGCAAATCCTTCAATGCTGATACTTTGTACAGTCAGATTCTTGTCATTCTGAATTTTGTCAAACATAGAATGAATGTTCACCAGTTCGGAGTGGTTGTTCATGAAGTCAGTAAGGATAACAGATTTATTGACAGGGAAATCCAGATGCGCTTCATATTGTTCGCTACGGTTTTTTACCACCTCTATTGTAGGCTGAATATAAGCCACAATAGGCGACATGGCACTCAATCGTTTGGCTTCGGTTGATACGTCATTGGTTATCAGTTCCTGTGCATTCATTTCCTGATAATTGCCGCATCCGCATAGATTCTCAACAAGTTGTAAAGAAGCGTTTGCCATCCACGGTTGGTACGGTATGACTTGCGTATAATTAAATGTTTCTCTTTTGTTATAAGGAACGATGAGAGCGGTAGGTTCCTCTTTGCTGATTGCCAATCCACGGATGTATGCTTTTTCACGTCTTTTCCCATTGACAATAATTTCTTGAAGCGGAACATTATGCTGTCCGTCCGTCAGTAGAGGGATAAGGCTTAAACTGCGTGCCGAGCCTATAGTCAGGTCTTTCATATCAACCGTCATGCCGACATAAAGAGAGTTTCCTTGTTGCCATAAAGATACATTCGAAAGCGTGAGCGCATCATTCAGAAATTTCTGTGCATGAGCCGGAAGTATGGTGGCTGCAAGCGCTATAAATAGATAGATAAATTTTCTTTTCATCATTGTAAGTTTTAGAAAGTTCGATTATTTGATGACATAAATGAAACTGAGGCCGATTTTGGTCGGACCGAAATAATTGCGGCTATTGTGCCCGAGTTTTTCACCTCCGTCTCCACGGGCATATTTATCATATTTCAGGCGGGCGTAGCCAACGCCGATGGTTGCTTCCATGCTCCAGCGTTTACTGATAATCCATTGGTATCCGTAAGAGATACCGGCTCCATACAGACTGCCGTCATAACGGTCATGTCCCATTCCGAATATATTCAGATTGCTGACATTCATTTCTCCATAATGTCCGTGCAGGCCGAAGAAGCTTCCGTTGAAACGTTCGCAGAGCCAGTAGCGCAATTCCGGTTGAACGAGCCAGTGTTTGATCTGGCGGTCGTCGCCAAATTTCCACGGATTATAGTTACCGGATACATCAAGAGTGATTTTCTTTGCCAGCCCGACTTCGAATCCCAGATTAGGAGTAGTGGTTGCCCAATAAAGGGCATTAGTCTTGATGGCGAATTTGGGTAGATAGGTTTCATTCCGTTGTACTTGGGCATGCACGCTTGTACCCAATACGAGCAGGAAACCGGCTGCTAATAAAAGTTTAATTGTTCTCATTTTTGTTAGGGTCTAGGTTTTATTAAAATGATATGCGATAAACACATGATTGTGTGACTTTGTTGTGGAAACCCGAAAAAAATAATAATAAGCCGCATCCGCCATAAAGATGTTTAAGGGCATAAATGCTAACAAATTCAGTAAATGATACGTTTACTATATAAAAAGACCTTTGTGTAATCAATATGACAACAATTTAATTTATTACTGCTTATTTTTACACATAACATTTATACAAACAGCCTATGAAAGAGCTTATCAAGAACCTGGAAGAACTGAACAGGAAAGCTGAAAAGGGTGGTGGAGACGCCCGGATCGAAAAACAGCACTCTGTGGGCAAGCTGACCGCCCGTGAACGCATTGATTTACTTTTGGAGAAAGGATCGTTTATCGAACTTGATAAACTGGTAACTCATCGGTGTACCGATTTCGGGATGGAGAAACAGAAATTCTCCGGTGACGGGGTGGTGACCGGCTACGGAATGATCGGCAAACGGCTGGTCTATGTTTTTGCACAGGATTTCACCGTGTTTGGCGGAGCTCTCTCGGAGACACATGCCAAGAAAATCTGTAAAGTGATGGATATGGCAATGCAAATGGGGGCCCCCATTATCGGACTGAATGACTCCGGCGGTGCCCGTATTCAGGAAGGAGTCCGTTCATTGGCAGGATATGCAGAGATTTTCCTGCGCAATTCCATGGCTTCGGGAGTAATTCCCCAGATCAGTGCTATTATGGGGCCGTGTGCCGGTGGCGCTGTTTATTCTCCTGCGTTGACCGATTTTATTCTGATGGTAAAAAATTCCGGTTATATGTTTATCACCGGTCCCGATGTGGTAAAGAGTGTGACACAGGAAGAAGTAAGTAAAGAAGAGTTAGGCGGGGTAGGTATCCACATGACAAAATCGGGTGTGGCGCATCTGTCTGCTGAGAATGATATCGAATGTATCAATTACATCCGTGAACTTATTTCCTATCTGCCGGGAAACAATATGGAAGAGCCACCTTTCGTTGTTACCAACGATTCGCCGACTCGCCTGATACCGGAACTTTCTGACTTGGTGCCTGCCAATCCAAATCAGCCCTATAATATAAAGGAGATGATAGAAGCAGTTGCCGACGATAATAACTTCTTTGAACTTCAGTCTGAATTTGCTGCGAATATCGTTACCGGATATATCCGTCTGAACGGAAAGACGATTGGTGTAGTGGCCAATCAGCCGCTGGTGCTGGCAGGGACACTGGATATCAACGCTTCTATAAAAGCCGCCCGTTTTGTCCGCTTCTGTGATGCTTTTAATATACCTCTTCTGACTCTGGTCGATGTGCCGGGATTCCTTCCGGGAGTTGATCAGGAATATGGCGGTATCATTCGTAATGGTGCGAAACTGCTTTATGCTTATTGTGAAGCTACCGTACCGAAAGTTACTGTTATCACTCGTAAGGCCTATGGAGGTGCTTATGATGTCATGAGTTCCAAGCATATTCGTGGTGATGTCAATCTGGCTTTCCCGACTGCCGAAATCGCTGTGATGGGACCGGATGGAGCAGTGAATATTCTTTTCAAGAAAGACATCGAGAAGTCACAAACTCCCGAAGAAAGGCGAAAAGAACTTCAGAGTGATTATCGTGAAAAGTTTGCGAATCCTTACCGTGCAGCGGAATTGGGATATGTGGATGAAGTGATTGATCCTGCCGTGACCCGTTTGCGTCTGATACGTAGCTTCGAAATGCTGGCCAACAAACGTCAGTCAAATCCACCTAAGAAACACTCGAATATTCCACTTTAAGAAAAACAAGTTATGATAAAGAAAATATTAGTTGCCAATCGTGGAGAAATAGCCATGCGCATCTTCCGTACATGCCGGGTGATGAATATTTCGACAGTGGCTGTTTACACACATGTAGATAGGGGAGCTTTGCATGTCCGCTATGCGGAAGAGGCTTATTGTATCTCAGGTTCGCCCGAGGATACTTCTTATCTGAAACCGGAGTTGATACTTTCCATAGCCAAGAAGACCGGTGCGGCTATTCACCCGGGATATGGGTTCTTATCAGAGAATGCCGACTTTGCCCGCCGTTGTGAAGAAGAAGGAGTGATATTTATCGGTCCCGGTGCCGACATTATTGCTAAGATGGGAATCAAGACCGAAGCACGCAAAATAATGCGTGAAGCAGGACTGCCTATTGTACCCGGAACCGAAACTCCTGTGCAAGGCATTGAAGAAGTGAAAAAAGTAGCCAAGGAAGTGGGCTATCCCATCATGCTGAAAGCGCTTGCCGGAGGAGGTGGAAAAGGAATGCGCCTGGTCCGCACCGAAGAAGAAGTAGAAACAGCCCTTCGTTTGTCCCAATCTGAAGCAGGTACTTCGTTTGGTAATGATGCGGTTTATATAGAGAAATATATAGAGAATCCGCACCATATTGAGGTGCAGATTATGGGAGATAAATACGGTAATGTGGTCCATCTGGGCGAACGAGAATGTTCCATTCAACGGCGTAACCAGAAAGTGATTGAAGAATCTCCGTCTCCGTTTGTGAAAGAAGAAATCCGTAAGAAAATGCTGAAGGTAGCTGTGGAGGCGTGTAAGCGAATCGGTTATTATAGTGCCGGAACATTGGAATTTATGATGGACAAGGATCAGAATTTCTATTTTCTGGAGATGAATACCCGTTTGCAGGTAGAACATCCTGTGACGGAGGAATGTACAGGTGTCGATTTGGTACGTGACATGATAATGGTAGCTGCGGGCAATCCATTACCATATAAACAAGAAGATATTAAATTCAGCGGAGCTGCTATCGAATGTCGTATTTATGCGGAAGATCCGGAGAATAATTTTATGCCTTCTCCCGGGGTGATTACTGTTCGTGAAGCTCCCGAAGGCCGTAATCTCCGTTTGGATAGCGCTGCCTATGCCGGATTTGAAGTCTCCCTGCATTATGACCCGATGATCGCCAAGCTCTGTTGCTGGGGACGTACCCGCGAATCTGCTATCTCCAACATGGCGCGTGCCTTGCGTGAGTATAAGATTCTGGGTATTAAGACAACAATTCCTTTCCACCAGCGTGTGTTGAAGAATGCAGCCTTTCTGGAAGGAAAATATGATACGACATTCATTGACACCCGTTTTGATAAAGAAGATTTAAAACGCCGTCAGAATACCGATCCGACAGTTGCCGTGATTGCTGCCGCTGTGAGACATTATGAGAGGGAGAAGGAGGCTGCATCCCGTGCAACCACGCTTCCTGTTGTAGGTGAATCTCTTTGGAAATATTACGGCAAGTTGCAGATGACTGCGAATAACTATTAAAATATAAATATATGAGTACATCATTAGCGACTTATTATGCCAAACTTCTGGATATGCCGGATAGTGAATATAAGGTAGAGATTCTGGAAGACGGACCGATCAAGAAGATAGCGGTCAACGGTAAGATATACGAGGTCGATTACAATATGGGAGGCGACTCTATTCATTCGATTATCATTGATCATCACTCTCATGGAGTGCAGATATCTCCTTCTTCCAATAATTCCTATACGATCATGAATAAGGGAGAACTTTATCAGATAGAGTTACAGGGAGAGATGGAGAAAATACATAATGCCCGTGCCGGTACGGAAGCTGTGGGGCGACAAGTGGTACAGGCTCCGATGCCGGGAGTCATCCTGAAGATATATGTAAAGAAGGGGGATACAGTGAAACGTGGAGATCCGCTTTGTGTATTGGTAGCAATGAAAATGGAAAACGAAATTCGTTCGACCACAGACGGAGTAGTGAAAGAAGTCTTTGTAGAAGATAATATGAAGGTCGCTTTGAATGACCGGGTGATGGTGATTGAATGATTCTTTTAAAAATAAAGGTGTTTTACGTACTTATCTCAAAACTTTTCTTTACTTTTGGCAGATAAGTACGTATTTACATCTTGATGTCTTATGGATAGCGAACAAACAAAAGAAGCATTAAAAGAAGAATTAGAGTTACTCAGAAAAGAAAATGAGCAACTGAAGCGACAACTTCTATCTCTTGAACAGAAAAAACAGACAGAAGAATGTACTGCCAGTTTTCAGGAAAGGTATGCTGTCAGAATCTTGAATTCTTTACCGGATATGTTAACTGTCTTCAACAACGACGAAGTAGGGATTCAAGTGGTGTCCAATGAAGAAACCAATCATGTCGGAATATCCAACAAAGACTTTGAAGGAATGCGTATGTGTGACATGGTACCTCCGGAAGCTTATCAGAATATCCACTCGAATATGCAGAAGGTGATTGCTACAAGAACTGTTTCGGCAGCGCATCACGATCTGGATTTCAATGGCTCCCATCATTATTACGAGAACCGTATCTTTCCGTTGGATGAAGAACATGTACTGATCATGTGTCGTGATATCACAGAGCGGGTTGCTACCCAGCGACAGTTGGAGGTGTTCAAGAGTGTACTCGACAAGGTTAGTGATAGTATTCTTGCCGTATCGAGTGATGGAACTTTAGTATATGCCAATAAACAATTTATAGAAGAGTATGGTGTCACCCAGCAAATGGGCACACAAAAGATATATGACCTGCCTGTCTCCATGCGTACACCGGAGCTTTGGGAAGCCAAGCTGAAAGATATACGCGATAATGGTGGCAGTTTTTCGTATCGCGCGGCGTATGTGCGTAAAGGTGAAGAGAAAGAAAGGGTGCATCAGGTTTCTACCTATTTGACCAAAGAAGACGATATGGAACTTATTTGGTTTTTTACTCAGGACATTACAGATGTCATCAAGAAACGGGATGACCTTCGGGAATTAAATCTATTGTTGGACGGCATTCTGAATAATATCCCGGTTTATCTGTTTGTGAAAGATCCCGAAGACGACTTCAAGTATCTGTATTGGAATAAAGCTTTTGCCGAACATTCCAAGATTCCGACATCCCGGGCCATCGGGCATACGGACTTTGAAATCTTTCCTGAACGTGCGGATGCCGAAAGATTTCGCAGAGACGATCTGGAACTGATTCGCACGCATGAACGAATCGAAATGCAGGAGACTTATGTGGCAGCTACCGGAGAGACTCGTATCGTGCAGACTTTGAAAGCACTCGTACCTATGGAAGGGCGTGAACCGCTTTTGATAGGCATATCCTGGGATATCACTAATTTCCAGAATATCGAGCAGGAATTGATTAAGGCACGTATCAAGGCTGAGCAGTCCGACAGGCTGAAAACTGCTTTTCTGGCAAATATGAGTCATGAAATCCGGACACCTCTGAATGCGATTGTAGGTTTTTCTAATCTGTTGCCTTCTGCCGAAAATGTGGAGGAGGAGGAGCTTTATTCCCGTATCATCAATCAGAATTCAGAGATATTGTTGCAGCTAATCAATGATATTCTGGACTTGTCGAAAATAGAAGCAGGCACACTGGAATATGTCAAACAGCCCATGAATCTGGGGGAAGTATGCCGCAATATTTATGAGATTCATAAAGGACGTGTACAAGAAGGAGTTACCCTTATTCTGGATAATAAGGAAGATGATCTGATTATTGAAGAAGATCGGAATCGTATTATGCAGGTTATTACTAATTTTATAACCAATGCCACTAAATTTACTTATGCAGGTGAAATCCGCTTTGGCTTTAAAATAGAGAATCATTGTATTCATGTTTATGTGAAGGATACAGGCATCGGGATAGAGGCGAGTAAAGTGGATCATATCTTTGACCGTTTTGTCAAATTGAATTCTTTTGCGCAGGGTACGGGCTTAGGTCTCGCCATTTGCCGGATGATAATAGAAAAAATAGGAGGGGAGATTGGAGTCACTTCAGAAACAGGGAAAGGGTCGACTTTCTTCTTCACCATACCGTATAAGGAGAATTCGGATGAGCATATAACTTTTTCCGATGCTTTTGAAACGAAATATATCAGTCATACTATAAAGAGAATGCAGAAAATCAAAAAGATTCTGGTGGCTGAAGATGTGGACAGTAATTTTGTATTAGTCAAAAACATGATTGGGAAAGAGTATACTTTGCTGTGGGCCAAAGATGGTTTTGAAGCTGTAGAAATGTATAAACGATATCAGCCGGATTTGATTCTGATGGATATCAAGATGCCTCGTATGGGTGGACTGGAGGCTACCCGCATCATTCGTTCCTATTCGAAGGAGATTCCTGTCATTGCGCTGACTGCCTATGCTTTCGAAGCGGACAAGGAGCAGGCTTTGGAAGCCGGCTGCAATGACTTTGTCACGAAGCCGGTTTCAAAAGCAGCATTGGAAGAGGCGTTGGGGAAGTGTTGCGGGTAGTAACTACAAGTGATTATATTATACTCACTTTCCTATTTCGGGAACTAATAAGAACTTTGTTTCCGGAAAGTACTTTTCGAGCCAAGCTCGTATAAACTCCATCGTATCATCTTGAATTGTTTTATCCTCTACCGTCGGATAGAGATTATAAAGTACTGTATCCAGCACAATGTCCCGTTTCTGTATGGCTTCAAGACTCAGAAGAGTATGATTGATGCTGCCTAGCTTTCCGGAAGTCACGAAGATAAGCGGATATTTCTCCTGTGCGATATATTCAATTGTCAGGAGCTCCGTAGTCAGAGGAACCATCAGACCGCCCGCGCCTTCAAGCAGAACACAGTCATACCGTTCGCTTAATACTTCGGTAGCATGCTTGATCTTGTCGAAATCAATGGGACGATGATCCAGTCGGGAAGCCAGATGGGGGGAGGCGGGATAAGAAAAGATCTCCGGCATGGTCAGCCCTTCCTGATCTTCCCGGGTGAAAGGGATTTCCATAATGCGCCGATGCAGGTCTATATCTTCGGAATGCCCCACATTTCCTGTTTGGATAAACTTCTGCGTAATGGTTCTTTTGCCGTTTTTATTCCATTCGCGTGCCAGGTAGCCGGTCGCGTAACTTTTGCCGGCATCGGTATCGATACCGCTTACAAAATATACATTCTGTTTCATACTTTTTTCTTTTTTGCTATGATATAAATAGGGTGATATGTCAGGGACAATGAAGTGCCCTGTGTAAATTCTTGTGTGTAACGTTCGCAAAAATGCTGCAAATCACGACGGGTCCAAGTCTGTTTCTCATGCTTCGGATAGAGGGATGATTGCGCTGACAAACCATTCACCCCCGTCTGCTTCAGATGATACAGCACTTTCATCGGATCTTCGAAAGAAAGGGGGATCAGCTCTTCTTCTGAGTACAGTATATCAAAGTGAAGAGACAGGGCTGCTTCAAGCTCTTCCCTTGAACGATAGGGTAGTCCCTTTCCGGTAAGCTCTCGTATCTCTTTCATATTCTCTTTACCGAAAGTGCTGAAAGCGAAATAGCCTTGATTATTAAGCAGGGTGTTGCACCTTTTGAAAAAGTTTTCAGGAGATTCGAACCATTGCAGAGCCGAGCAGGAAGTAATTAATGTACTTTCAGCGGGGAAAGGAACTGTTTCTGCATCTCCCGGAAGAAAGGAAACCTGTTCTTTTCTTAATATATCCTCGCAACAGTACTTCATTTCCGGGCAAAGGTCGTTTAGCAATAATTCTTTCGGCCGAAGGGCCTGAAGTAGCATACGGGAATAAATACCTGTACCGCATCCGAACTCAATCACTTTTGAACAGGGAAAAGAGATGTGTTCTGTAAGCAGGTGAATCATTTTATCTGCTATTTGCCGTTGTACGTTTGCTTCCTGGGGATAAGTAGCAATGGCTTTAGAGAAACGTTCGGCGATTAGTTGTTTATCCATAAATCGATCATTAGTTGATTTGCATGATTACATTATCAAAAAGGTCTTGTTGATAATGAGCGGCTTCTGTATATTCAAGGGAATCCACTTTGTTTCTCCATGCCAACCATTGGCTATCCGGCAGGAAGATACGGTCGCTCTTTCCTATGATGGCTCTTTGCCATGCAAAATCCGACGGTGGCAATGATAAGTATTGCTTTTGTATGGCAGCAAGCTCTTCTTTGAGCTCTTCAACGGGACGTTGGGGAGCTACTGTCTGAAAAGCCTTGTAATCGGCTGCTGAACCGCACATTCTTCTTTGAAACTTTTGCAGGGATTGTTCATTCAGTCCTTGCAGGGTTCCTTCAAAAATGGTAGGAGTAATCCCTTTCGTTTCATGTATAGGAGAAAGAGTCCCATTGATAGCGATACTTTGGGAAAGGGGCAGGGATGGATATTGTTTCATTATCTGTGAGGCTGCCCATACTCCCATTGACCAGGCAATGAGGGTGATTTCGGAATATTCTTGCAAAATGTCGGCATCGAACTCTAATGAACGATAATCATAGCAAATCATCCAGTCCTTATCGGTCGGGTGAATTTGCAGGAATGGAGTTTCATCCATTCCCCAGCCTGCGAAGAAAAGCAATAGATGCTTTTGATTATTCTTTATGATAAAATACTGTTTCATCCGTTTATCAGTTTAATGAGTTGGTCGATTTCATGTTCGGTGATGTCCGCTGTCAGTGAGAAGCGGATGCGTGAAGTCCCTTCGGGAACCGTAGGCGGACGTACCGGCAATGCGTAAAATCCTTTGCGTTGGAGTTCTTCTGCTTTCAATATGGTATCTTCACTTGCTCCGACAATCATAGGGACAATATGGCTTACCGAGGGGCAATTGTATCCTTTGGTTGTAAGGGCTTCCTTTAGCTTTTCACTGATTTGTAGCAGGTGAGTTCTCTTCTGTTGTAAAGCTGGAAGACGTTCTAACACCCATGAAGTCCACTGAATATTGATAGGAGGAAGTGCAGTGGTGAATATAAATGTGCGCATTTTATTGATAAGATATTCCCGAATGAGTTGCCGGCAGACAATATACGCTCCTGCCGAGGCAATGGCTTTCCCAAATGTACCTACTAGAAAGTCTATATCGTTGATACATTCTTGTTCTTCAGCACATCCTAATCCTTTTTTCCCTCGTACACCAAAAGCATGAGCCTCATCTATATAAAGAAGAATATTGGAATAGTTCTTTTTGAGTTGAATGAGAGCGGGAAGATCAGCTTCATCGCCATCCATGCTGAAGATGCTTTCGGTAACAATAATAATCTGCTCATAAGCGTTATGATTTTCAGCAATCAGTCGCTGCAACTGGGAAATATCATTGTGACGATACCGGACACATTTAGCTGATGATAATTTAATTCCGTCTATCAGGCTTGCATGCACCAGCTTGTCAGCAAGAATCAGGGTGTGAGTGTTGCAAATGGCAGGAAGTATTCCTGTATTGGCATGATAACCACTATTGAATATGAGTGCACTTTCGGTTCCGAACATGGTGGCTAGCTGTTGCTCCAACTTCTGATAGTCACTAAAATTACCGGTCAATAACCGGGAAGAAGAGGAGGTAGGCAGGAAAGTTTCGGGAGTGAGCGTCCTTAAGAATTCCTCCCTCAATGAAATGTCATTGGCCAGTCCGAGATAATCATTAGAAGATAGGTTCAACATTCGTTGTCCGTTCAGCAGAACATCTCGCCCCTCGTGGATTAGCGGTGGGAGAGAACGGTAATTCTTTTTCTCTTTCAAGGTTTGGAGTTCCTGGTTTATATACTCTAATGTCATGAATTATAGGTTGTTTTTTTGAATAACTTTAAGTAACCCGGAAGTCAGTTTGCTTAATTGTTCCGAAGTAATGATGAAAGGCGGCATTAGATATACCAGTTTGCCAAAGGGACGTACCCAGATTCTTTCTTCCACAAATCGTCGTTGCATATAGGCCATATTTACCGGACGCTTCATCTCAATGACTCCGATAGCTCCGAGTATTCGTACATCAGCTACTTCCGGAAATTCCCGTGCAGGTGCCAGTTCTTCTTTCAGTTGAGTTTCGATTCGCTTCACATTCTCTTGCCAATCGGATTCGAGTAATAGGCGAACGGAAGCGCAAGCCACTGCACACGCAAGTGGATTACCCATAAATGTAGGCCCGTGCATAAAAGCTCCCGGTACATGGTTGGAGATGGTATCTGCTATCCGGTTACTGGCTAATACAGCAGAAAGTGTCATATATCCTCCGGTCAGTGCTTTGCCGATGCACATGATATCTGGTTCTACTCCGGCGTGTTCCCACGCAAAAAGTTTGCCGGTACGTCCGAATCCCGTTGCTATTTCGTCGAAGATTAGAAGAATATCGTGCTTCCGGCAAAGCTTTTCTGCTTCACGCAGATACTGCGGATGATAAAACCACATGCCACCTGCTCCCTGTACCACCGGTTCCAGGATAAGCGCCGCCAACTCTTTTGAATGTTTTTCAATCATCTCTTGCAGAGGTAGTATATCTTCCGGATTCCATTCTCCGTCGAACCGGGAAGTGGGGGACGGGACAAAATAACGTACAGGCAATGCTGAACCGAAAAGACTGTGCATACCCGTCACCGGATCACATACAGACATGGCATTCCACGTATCACCGTGATAGCCGGAACGGATAGTCACGAAATTGTTCTTTTCCGGTTTTCCTGCTGCATACCAATATTGTACAGCCATTTTTAGTGCCACTTCTACGGCTACCGAACCGGAGTCTGCATAGAATATTTTCTGCATGGAGGAAGGAACCAAAGGCAATAACAGTTTCCCCAGTTCAATGGCCGGATCATGCGTCAGTCCTCCGAACATGACATGAGACATTTTATCTAATTGTTCTTTTGCCGCCTGATTCAATACCGGATGATTATATCCATGCACTGCACACCACCAAGAAGACATTCCGTCAATGAGCGTTTGTCCGTCTTCGAGGGTAGTGGTAACACCGTCTGCCCGTTTCACTTTATATACAGGAAGCGGATCGGTGGTAGAAGTGTACGGATGCCAGATATGTTCGCGGTCAAATTGGGAAGCGGCGAAATGATAACCTTCTTCCTGAATCATCTTTTTGTCTTCCGATACTTTGGAACCGAGAGTTGTCAGCAGGTCGCCTACGATAGCCGAGTTAATACCGATATATAATGCTTTGTGCATCGCCTCGGAAGAAAGTTGTGAACGTCCTCCGGCAAATCTTAGAAAAGCTGTCGGATTAATAAAACGAAAGATAGCGATGGTTTTAAGTATTTCTTCTTCGCTTAAAGGCTGCTCGTTTTCCAGTGGAGTTCCCGGAATCGGACTAAGCAGATTGATAGGTATGGACTGAACATTCAGTTCTTTTAAAGTGAAAGCAAATTCAATCCGTTGCTCCATCGTTTCTCCCATACCGATGATACCTCCGCAGCAGATATCCATGCCTACACGACGGGCTGCATCGAGAGTAGCCAGTTTTTGTTCTTGTGTATGTGTAGTGCAGAGTTTGGAAAAATAAGACGGAGCCGTTTCCAGGTTACAGTGATAACGGGTGATTCCGGCTTCGTATAGGGAACGTAGCTCTTCTTCGTTAAGTAACCCCAGAGAAGCACAGAACTGAATGGACGAGTGACGTCGCATTTGACGAACGGTATCGCAAAGTTGGGTAATCTGTTTGGGAGATGGTTTTCGTCCGCTGGTAACGAGAGAGAAACGGTTGACGTCTTGAGCTTCATTGTATTTCGCCTGTCGGAGACATTCTTCAGCGGGAAGGAGATCGTAAATATCGGCTTTAGTCTTGTAATGAGAGGATTGTGCACACCATTTACAGTTTTCCGGGCATCGGCCGGACTTGGCGTTGATGATGGAACACATGTCGAATTCGTGCGAAGCACGTGCGACGGTAATCTCATGCGCGGCGGCATATAGCGCCTCGCTGTCAGCCATGTTGGCTAGCCAAGCGGCTTGGTCGGGCGAAATATCAATGCCTGCCAACACTTGGTCTTTTATTTCCTGAAGTGTCATAAATGTATGATAAGGGATAGTAATTTTAGCATTCTGCTTGCGAAGGGCAACGTCCACAACATTGATGTGCAGATGACCGATTTGGAATTCACGTCCCATACTCGCAAAAGCGGCATAGTTCTTTCTGCCCCAATAACGGAAGCGGGAAAGAAGGGTACGTGTGGTCTGTATGTGGCGTTGTTGCTTCATTGATTTTTTACTTTTGTTCGTTAGAACGTGGCAAATGTACAAAGATTCTTTGGATAAGCAAGCAAGTTTACGATTTCTGATATCCGTACTTTTATTTCTTTTTCCTGTATTCTTTGCGTAAGTTGAAATTGAATCCGGCATATATCTGAAGAGTGCCGAAACCATTGTCTACAGAGAAATTATTCCGGTGGTAATTATAGTTTTTCCCAACGAAAGAAGTACCTACAAAGTATTTTCCGTTATTATAAACAACCCCTGCACGGAGTAGAAAATCCAGATTAAATTTGCCGTACCATGCTTTTCCTTCGTGAGTTTCCGCATCTACATCAGAGGCTTTATAGGCAATGGCAGGGGTGAGAGACAAACATGCCAGGCAGTTGCGGGCAAAGACCCAGTTGTAGGCATATCCGAAACTGATATTGGCATTGGTATATTTTATATCCTTGACTTTCATACCGGGATTCATTGTCTGCTATAGAAAATCAGGAAGTTCTGTGTAGTCGAAGTCGAGATGATGCTTTTCTGTTATTGAAGATATAATATAAGTTCAGCCCTTTTATATCCACCTTTATTCCACTGAAATCCTCGGAATAGTTGGAGGGAATATCTTCAGAAAAGCCTCTGATCTTATGTATCTTGTAATTGTTTCCGGTACGGCGGTAGAATATATCTACACCAAGTTTGGAACTATATAAGCTAAGGTCAAATTCTGTACCTCTATTCTTCCGGTTGGTTTTCCGATAGATATCATCCACATCTACGGACCATCCCAGGAAAATCCATCGCCAGCCGAAATACAATCCTATTTTATTATGCGGGTTGGGAGAGAAACTAAGTTTTTGTGGTTGAGGCTGTTCGCTGGTGACAGAGTAATATTCGAAGTTGCTGAAATGAGTAGCCATCAACGCATAATTATAACGGCTCGGGCTGATATAGAGCGTATCGAAATCACTGAAATTCATAAATTTCTTGATTGCTCTTTTGAAAGGACTGGGCTGGGTGACCGTTGTGGAATCTATTCTTGTACTATCATTTGTAGAAAGGGCTTTCTTTTCACTTTGCGCCTGTAAGGACAGTGAAAATAACAGAAAAAGATATAGAATAACCCGTTTCCCCATGTGGTTCTTTGTTGTATTAGCTATTTTTCGTTTCACGAATGTAATACCTTTCGTTGATTTATGCTAGCAATCTTCTAAAAAATGTTTCGTT
>ENA-UEQB01000961-UEQB01000961.1-human-gut-metagenome-genome-assembly--contig:-NODE-961-length-26271-cov-7.972895_pt1 | contig 26271 bp, 18 predicted proteins | sample MGYA00242901_ERZ507918 | MGnify/ENA primary metagenome ERZ507918 (study PRJEB26167, sample SAMN06115405) | human gut metagenome | host: Homo sapiens | place: China:Sichuan | collected 2016-04-06... | reverse complement strand
GTACGAAAATTTTCCCCACAAGTATTAAATTGTATGATATAATAAAAACATAGATAAATTTGTATATCTGAAAAGGGAGGAATGACCATGAAATATTACGCACACACCCGTGAGGACGGTGAAAGGCAAACTGTAAAAGCCCACCTCACAGGAGTAAGTGAAAAAGCAGAAAAATTTTCAGTAGATCTTTTGAAACCCCTTGCGAAAAAAGCGAGCCTGTATCACGATATAGGCAAATACGCTTTAAACTTTCAGAAACGGCTTGATGATGACAAAGTAAAATTCAGCCACGCCGCCTGCGGAGCACTAGAGTATAAAAAGTTTGCAGATAAAAACGATTGTTTCGCACCCCTTATGGAGTATTGCATCGCAGGACACCACACAGGACTTATGGACGGCGGCACAGTTGCGGACAACTCCGACAGCCCGACTTTCAGCGGCACTTTAAAAAGAGAAAATGAATACACGGGCGAAAGTGACTACAGCGCATACGCCACTGAAATAGAATTTGCCACCCTAACTCAGGAAGAAAGAACGCCGCTGTACAATGAACTGCTTTCTGCAAAAGACCCCACCGAGCTTATCGAGCGTTACGCCTTTTTCACCAAGTACGTGTTCTCTTGCCTGACAGACGCAGACTTTCTTGATACCGAAATATTTTGCAATAAAAATGTTGAACGTGGCATGAGCGGTGATTTTAAAAAGGCACTTTCTATTCTTAATGAGCGCATGAAAAATATGCGTTCTGAAACCAAATTACAGCAGGCGCGAAGCAGTATACAAAAGCAAGCTATAGACCATTGTACAAAAGGCAGCCACATATCCGTCCTTGATATGCCAACAGGCAGTGGCAAGACCCTTTGCAGTCTTAAAATAGCCCTTGAAAAAGCCGTTGAAAGCGGCAAAAAGCATATCATATACGTTATCCCATACACAAGCATTATAGAACAAACAGCCAAAGATTTCGAGGAGATGTTTCGTGACGTTCTCCCTGTCCTACAGCACCATTCAAACTATTCCTGTGACGGCGGCACAGAGGAAGAAAAGAAAACCGCAGAGAAGCTCAAGAAGACCTGCGAAAATTGGGACGCACCACTTATAATCACCACAAGCGTGCAATTTTTCCAATCCATATACCATTATAAAGGCTCAGCACTGCGAAAGCTCCACAATCTCCGTGACAGCGTAATAGTTTTTGATGAAATACACCTTATTCCAACAGAACTTCTTCGTCCCTGCCTTAAAGCTGTGGGCTATATAACAAAGTATCTTAACAGCGAAGCCCTTTTTCTCTCCGCCACAATGCCCGATTATTCTAAGCTTTTTGATAAGTTCCTGCCTGATGTGAACTATAATAAGCTTGTTACCGACCGAACTAATTTTAAGTATTTCAAGAAATGCGAATATAAAGACATGGGCAGAACCACTCTTGAAACCATTGCAGAAAATGCCTCTCGGTGTAAAAATGCTCTGATCGTTGTGAATACCAAGAAAACAGCGGCAGAGCTTTACAACCTTGTTCAAGGTGAAAAATATCACCTTTCCGCCAATATGACCCCAGCCCACAGAAGCCGTGTCATAGAAGTAGTAAGAAATAAGCTTAAAAAGGGCGAGCATATCACAGTAGTTTCAACTTCACTTGTAGAAGCAGGCGTTGACCTTGACTTTAACACAGTTTTCCGCCAGCTTTCAGGATTAGACAGTATTTTGCAGGCAGGGGGCAGATGTAATCGTGAGGGTAAAGATGCCAAGGGCTATGTGTACGTTTTTGACATTGACGAAACATACCGCAAGGGAAGCGACCTTGCCATGAGAATTAACAAGACTAAAGGTTTGCTGGAAAAGTACCAAGACATAACTTCCTATGATTGTATTAAAGAATATTACGATGGCATTTTCGACTTCAACCAAAGTCGTATAGCTGAAAACTCTATTGCGAAATATAACGAACAAAGCAACTCATTCGACCGCCAAGGCTTGATGTCACCATATAGCATACCATTCCGAAGCTACGCAATGCAGTTTGAATACATCTCCGCCGACACCATCTCTATCGTTATCGACGATCCTAACGACCAGACTTGCCATGAACTTGTTGAAACCTTGCGTAATGGTGATATGTCAGTAAGAAGAGCATTGCAGAAATATTCAGTGTCCGTCTATATGAATGTTTTCAAAGATCTCTATTCTCAGGGTGTGCTTAACGATCACGGCACAGGCATATTCATTCTTGAAAATCAAAGCTATTATAATAATGAAACAGGTTTGACCACCGAAGCCGCAATGCAGGATTATTTCATCTAAAACAAATGGCAGGCTGCCACCAAGACAGTCTGCCACTTGCTGCATTCCATATCGTACCGAATACGAATATTTTTCAACTCACATATGCGTAAGGCATAGACAAATATATTATACAAACATAAGTTTAAAAAGTCAACGTTTTTATACCACAAACCACTGAACAAAGAATTGTGAAATATGCCGAAAATCCGACACTTTTTTTATACATGAAAACTATTGACATTTTATTCATAATGGAGTATCATATATGTAGAGCAAAAAAACAATGTACCTAATACTAATATAAGTTTAAAAGGAGTGATGTAAAAATGAGCTATGGTTTTAAGATCATCGTGACAGGTGACTACGCTTGCTTTTCGCGACCTGAAATGAAAGTTGAGAGGGTAAGTTACGACGTACCCACCCCAAGCGCACTGGAGGGACTTATCAAATCAGTATATTGGAAGCCTGCCGTGCGCTATCAGATAAACAAAATAGTGGTGTTCAACCCTATCGAGTTTACCAATATCCGACGAAATGAGGTCAAAGATAAGCTGCTGTTATCATCAGTGAAACAGCAAATGAAAGGTGGAGGCTCGGCGGAGATGTACACCTCGGAGATACGAAGTCAGCGAGCGGCAATGGTGCTGAAAAATGTGAAATACGGGATAGAGTTCAGCTTTGAACGTACCTATCTTAAATCAGACCACCCCGACGAATCTGATGAGAAGCATTATAACATAATGCTCAGACGTCTCAGAAACGGCCAGCATTTCAGACAGCCATGCCTTGGCTGCCGTGAATTTGCAATAAAGAGTATTGAACTTGTTGACGACTTTGATCTTACACAGATAGCACCGCAAAATATGGGCGATAAAGACCTTGACTTTATGCTTTACGGCATGAAGTTTGAGGACGGAGGCAAGCCTGTCAATAATGATTGGAATGACCCTAAGTTTTCTGACAAGGCCGACGCAGTTTTCTACCGTCCGCATATGATAGATGGTGTTATCGATGTTGCAAAATACAGGGAGGAGATTAAATGCTGATAAAAGCCTTGTGCGATTACAGTGCTTTGCAGGAGAATAAAACTCCTGCAGGCTATTGTAAGCAAGCCATACACTTTGAAATTCTTCTTACCCCCGAGGGCAAGATAGCCGCAATAAACGATTTGAGAGTACCCCGAATTATCCCTCTGAAAAATAAAAAGACAAAAACAGTCTATGATCCAGTAATGGAACAGCTTCCTGTAAGAACGCAGAAACCGGGCATAGACAAAAACACGATCGAACACAGACCACTCTACATATTCGGTCTGAACTATGATAAAGGAACTTTGACCCCTACAGACGCTACCAACAAAGCGGCAAAATCACACAAATGCTTTTGCGAATGGAATGAGAAGTTCTTTGAGAATATCGACTCGCCTATTTGCAAAGCCTATCTTAACTTTATACGTACATGGGAACCTGAGCAGGAGACCCAAAACCCACACCTTCTTGCCCTAGGCAAGGAGTATTCAAGCTCCTACTATGAGTTTGGACTTGACGGCTCTCCTGAAATAAAACTTCACAATGACAGCAAATTCAAAGCCGCCTATGAGGATTATCTCGCCCAGCTCAACGCCGACAGCGACAGTGACGATACCGAACTATCCACCTGTTCCATTCTTGGTGAGAAGCTCCCGCAAGCCCGTATCCATGATAAGATAAAGGGTATCAAAGGTGGAATGTCCTCAGGCTGTGTCCTTGTTGGCATGAAAGAATCTGCCTTTGAATCCTATGGCAAGAAGCAGTCCTACAACAGCAATGTTTCCGAGAAAGCCATGAAAATGTATACCTCTGCGTTTAATTCTCTGCTTGCTGACAGAAGCCATTACAAGACTTTTGACGATATGACAATAGTCTATTTCGCAATGAAGAAGAATGATGCAGAAGAATGCAATATGTTTGCCGGTATGTTCAGCGGATTTGAGGACGAATTAAATAAAACCGTTGTGACCGAAGCCGACCGAAACATAAACACTGTCATGACCCAGCTTAAACAGGGCAGGACAGCCGATATGCCATATGACCCTAACGTAGAATTTTACGTTGCAGGCTTTACCCCAAACAGTTCAAGAATATCCCAGAAGTTCATCTTCCATGATAAGTTCGGCAGGATATTTGACAATGTACTCAAACATCAGCAGGATATTTCATTTACTGAGGGTCAGCATCAAGTAAGCATTGAGCGTATCAAGCGTGAGCTTATCTCACCAAAATCGTCTAAAGAAAAAGTTCCGTCACCTCTCACCGCCGCACTTTTTGAAGCAATACTCAAAGGTACAAGATACCCTGACGAACTGCTTTCCACAGTAATAACAAGGGTCAAGACCGACAGTGACGAGGAGAACAACCATTTTATAAAACTCAATGATACAAGGGCAGGCTTGATAAAAGGCTGCATAAACCGTAAACAAAATAAGGAGGAGATCAAAATGTCATTAGACCTTGAAAACAAAAATCAGGCTTATCTCTGCGGAAGACTTTTCGCAGTGCTTGAAAAGATCCAGCAGGATTCTTCAAAGGCAACAATTAACACAACTATCAAAGATACTTATTTCTCATCAGCTTGTTCAAGACCTGCAACTGTATTTCCTAAACTCTATTCGCTTTCACAAAATCATTTGAAAAAGTTTGAGAATCCTAAACTTCGTAATTACTACAATGATAAGTGCCTTGAGATAATAGATGATCTGAATGGTGAGTTCCCTCAGACTCTTTCAAATGACGATCAGGGCAGATTTATTGTAGGTTATGCACAGCAGTACAGAGATCTTTACACAAAAAAGTCAAAAGATAAGCCAGCAGAAAATTCTGAAGTTAAACCCGAAGCAAAATCAGAAGAATAAAGAAAGGACGAAATATTATGGAAAACGCAATCAAGAACAGATATGAATTTGTAATGCTTTTTGACGTTGAGAACGGCAACCCAAACGGCGACCCTGACGCAGGCAATATGCCTAGAACAGACCCTGAAACAAGCCTTGGCATCGTTACAGACGTGTGCCTTAAAAGAAAGATAAGAAACTTTGTGGAGCTTACCAAAGAGGGCGAAGCAGGCTACAATATCCTCATCAAGGCAGACAGAGCCCTCAATACAAAGTTCACCGAAGCTTATAAAGAGCTAGGTTTAAAGGGAAGCGGAAAGGAAACTCCTGCTGACATACAGCGTCAGGCTCGTGACTATATCTGTCAGAACTACTTTGACGTAAGAACGTTCGGCGCAGTAATGAGTACGGGCGACGATCCATGCGGCATTGTAAGAGGACCTGTCCAGCTCAACTTTGCAAGAAGTATCGACCCTGTTTTTGCACAAAATATTTCTATCACAAGGCAAGCGAAAACAACAGAAGAGAGAAAGAAAACTGGAGATACCGAAATGGGCAAAAAGAGCATAATCCCATATGCGCTTTATCGTGGCGAGGGCTATGTTTCCGCAATGCTCGCTCAGAAGATAACAGGCTTTAGTGAGGACGACCTTGAGCTTCTTTGGACATCTATCATCAATATGTTCGAGCATGACAGAAGCGCCGCAAGAGGAAAGCTCTGTATGCGTAAGCTTATCGTGTTCAAGCATGACTCCGCCCTGGGCAATGCCCCTGCACATATCCTCTTTGACAAGGTGTCAGTTAAGCTCAAAGACGGCGTGACAACTCCAAGACATTACTCAGACTATGATATCTCCATAGATAAGGATATGCCTGAGGGCGTTACCCTTATTGAAAAGCTCTGATGAGCGAAGATGTAACTATCAATATCCGTGACATACAGCATTATATGTATTGTCCACGCAGGTTTGCTCTTTTAGAAGTTAATGACGACTGGGCTGAAAACGCCTTTGTCGTCAAAGCAAACCTCCTCCATGAGAACGTCCACAGCGGCGAGCGCAACTTTGAAAATAAGCATAAGATCGTCCGAAGTGACGTGTCAGTGTATAATGATGACCCTAAGTACAATATTTTCGGAGTTGTAGATTGTATCGAGTTCGTCCGTGACAAATGCGGCGACTATATAGATACCCTGGACGGCACATTCCGTGTGGAAATTGTGGAGTATAAACCCACCAGACCCAAAGCAGGGGAGTTCAATCAGACCGACGCTATACAAGTCTATGCGCAGAAGCTTTGCGTGGATAACGTATTTCATTGCAATAGCCGATGTTTTCTGTACTATGCAGATGTGCGCAGACGATCAGAATTGCCCTTTGATACTCAGGGCGCAGAGTATGATAAAATGCTTTGCGACTATCTTGGAAAAATGCGTGAGATACTTGCAGCGGATATTATTCCAAAGCGTGTAAAAGGTCAGAAATGTTCAGGCTGTTCACTGTCGGATATGTGCTTTCCAAAAGTGAAGAAATATAGCGTGAAAAATACGATTTTCTCCATGAACGGAGGCGAAAACAATGCGTAAACTGCTCAATTCACTTTATATTCTCGAAGAAACTGCCTACCTCACACTTGACGGTGAAAACATAGTGTGCAGGGCAGAGGACAGCGAGAAGTTCCGTGTGCCTTTTACTAATATAGAGGATATCTATATTTTTAGCTATTCGGGCTGTTCACCTGCGCTTATGGGCAAGTGCGCAGAGTATGGCATAGCCGTAAATTTTATTTCTCCTCAAGGTAAATTTCTCGCAAGAGTTCAGGGCAAAACAAAGGGCAACGTCTATCTGCGAAAAGAGCAGTTTGAGCTTTTTTCTATTCCTCAGCTCGACCTTATCAGGAATACTGTCGCCGCAAAGCTTTCAAATACACGCTATCTTATCAGACGTTCGCTCCACGATAACCCGGATATAAACAGTGACGGAGCGCTTACAGATTGTATAAAATATCTTGAAAACGGCATAAAGACCGTCTATGAAACTGCCGATAAAGATATCATCATGGGTATAGAGGGAAGCTGTGCAAAGGCATATTTTGATATATTTGACCGACTGATACTCCACCAAAAAGAAGATTTTTACCTTGCCAACCGCACCAAACGCCCACCCATCGACAGAGTAAACGCCATGCTCTCGTTTCTGTATACTATCGCAATTTCATCATATACATCAGCCCTTGAAAGCGTAGGACTTGATAGCTGCCTCGGCTTTTACCACGCCCTGCGTTCAGGCAGAAGCAGCCTGTCCTGCGACCTTGTAGAGGAATTTCGTTGCGTGGTGGAGCGACTTGTGCTTACCATGATAAACTTGAAAATGATAAAGCCCGAGGACTTTGAAACTCAGGTCAGTGGCGCAGTATACCTCTCCAAAGAGGGCAAGAAAAAAGTCCTCACCGCATGGCAGGAGCGTAAGCGCACAAGCATAGTCCACCCATATCTGGGCGAAAAGATACAGCAAGGGCTACTCCCATATGTGCAAAGCTCGCTTCTCGCAAAATATATTCGTGGCGAGCTAGATGAGTACCCGAACTATTTGCTGAAATAGAGGTGATATAAATGATGACCTTAGTAAGCTATGATGTATCAACAACAGATAATAAGGGTAAAACAAGGCTTAGAAAAGTAGCCAAAGAGTGTCAAAATTATGGTCAGCGAGTGCAGAACAGCGTGTTTGAAATAGACGTTGACTACGGCACTTTTCTGAAAGTGAAAGATAAACTTCTGAAAATAATAGACCCAAAGCATGATAGTCTGCGGATATATTACTTAGGAAACAATTGGAAGCATAGAATAGAACACTACGGCACCAAAGAGACCTATGACCCCGAAGGCGTCCTAATATTTTGACCAGCGTACCCCAAGTGATCCACAAATCCCTAGTAAGTTCGCATGAAAATGCCATGCTATATGTGAATGAACAGTGAACAAAATCAAACCGATACCAATTAAATAAAAAAATAAGTCCGCATCACGTTGAGCAAGCACCAGATATACACAACATCAAGTGTCACGCTCCACGTGAGCGTGTGAGTTGAAATTTATAATATCGCCTGCGGCATTGTGCTCATATGGTCACGCTCCACGTGAGCGTGTGAGTTGAAATACTTTTAAAAATGAGGTGTTAAAAATGCCCCTAAGTCACGCTCCACGTGAGCGTGTGAGTTGAAATGCTTTGCGTCCGCTTTGCTGTCGACCGCCGCAAGTCACGCTCCACGTGAGCGTGTGAGTTGAAATTATGACACAGAAGAAATTGTTAAGGGGCTGAAAAGTCACGCTCCACGTGAGCGTGTGAGTTGAAATGATAATAACCGCAAATTTCCGTCAAAAACTAAAAGTCACGCTCCACGTGAGCGTGTGAGTTGAAATCGGATTTCGTTTGCATTCATGATACCTCTGTCGAGTCACGCTCCACGTGAGCGTGTGAGTTGAAATTCCATTAAACTCGGTGAATACAATTCTTCCCGTGTCACGCTCCACGTGAGCGTGTGAGTTGAAATGCTTTGCGTCCGCCTTGCTGTCGACCGCCGCAAGTCACGCTCCACGTGAGCGTGTGAGTTGAAATCATTTCCTACCACTTTAATTGATAGGTCACGAAGTCACGCTCCACGTGAGCGTGTGAGTTGAAATTTTCCATTATTTTTCCTCTCTTTCTAGTTGCAAGTCACGCTCCACGTGAGCGTGTGAGTTGAAATAAATGTCATTTTTCTTTTTCCTCCAAATCTGTTAAGTCACGCTCCACGTGAGCGTGTGAGTTGAAATGCTTATGGTCGCTGAGGCTTATGAACTCTGTCTCAAGTCACGCTCCACGTGAGCGTGTGAGTTGAAATGCTTGACAAACAAATTAGGGACATCACCGCAGAGTCACGCTCCACGTGAGCGTGTGAGTTGAAATTCATTATCCTGTTGAGTATCTGACTTGCTTCAAGTCACGCTCCACGTGAGCGTGTGAGTTGAAATGAAGCTCAAAGGCGGTGATCGTATCACACCACCAAGTCACGCTCCACGTGAGCGTGTGAGTTGAAATTTTAAAGTCCGCCCCGCTAGACTTCAAAAAAGTGTCACGCTCCACGTGAGCGTGTGAGTTGAAATGTGTAATACTATCATCGTGCATTGCACGCTGCCGTCACGCTCCACGTGAGCGTGTGAGTTGAAATTCAAATTCTTCCTGCCGATTATAATAGACCACATGTCACGCTCCACGTGAGCGTGTGAGTTGAAATTAACGACGTCCACTGTTTCTCTACGACGTCGACTGTCACGCTCCACGTGAGCGTGTGAGTTGAAATCTAAAAAAGTGTGCTACAATAAAAGGGCAGAATGTCACGCTCCACGTGAGCGTGTGAGTTGAAATGCCCTATCGGGCTATTATACAGTATAGCACATTGTCACGCTCCACGTGAGCGTGTGAGTTGAAATGGCTACATAAACGGCGCAGGCTTTTCACCATACGTGTCACGCTCCACGTGAGCGTGTGAGTTGAAATTGGCAATTTTTACAACATCATTAAACATTGTTAAATGTCACGCTCCACGTGAGCGTGTGAGTTGAAATTCTCTTAGCTGGTTCGCAGTTATCCACAGCTTTTCGTCACGCTCCACGTGAGCGTGTGAGTTGAAATCGTCACAGAGCGCACCACAGCAGAATACACCGCCAGTCACGCTCCACGTGAGCGTGTGAGTTGAAATTGTAATCTCTTATAAGGACAGTATAACATGAAAACGTCACGCTCCACGTGAGCGTGTGAGTTGAAATTGGTATTCTTTTCTTCGGCTTAACAAGCTGCTCGTCACGCTCCACGTGAGCGTGTGAGTTGAAATGCTTAGCTTTTCAAATACCTGCTGAGTTGCCAACAGTCACGCTCCACGTGAGCGTGTGAGTTGAAATATGAAATACAAGGCTGTTGCTGCGGCTGTCAAAGGGTCACGCTCCACGTGAGCGTGTGAGTTGAAATTCCTCTGAAACTTGCGGTGTAGTTTCAACGTGCGGTCACGCTCCACGTGAGCGTGTGAGTTGAAATTTCCCACGTTGAGGAAATTTCATATTTTTCCCCGTCACGCTCCACGTGAGCGTGTGAGTTGAAATGATGACGAAACAAGAGATATAATAGATGAGCTGAGTCACGCTCCACGTGAGCGTGTGAGTTGAAATTGCGATACTGCAAGAGTGACAGAAGATACCAGCAGTCACGCTCCACGTGAGCGTGTGAGTTGAAATTTACCGCTCGGCAGCGTGGAAGAAGTGTCGCCAAGTCACGCTCCACGTGAGCGTGTGAGTTGAAATCACCAATAAATTTCTTGTACCATTCTTGGAGACCGTCACGCTCCACGTGAGCGTGTGAGTTGAAATTTTTTTAGCGTTAAGAATACCAAGTTCCCAAAAAGTCACGCTCCACGTGAGCGTGTGAGTTGAAATGCGGCAAACGTTGAAACAAGCCGTGAGTGGAACGTCACGCTCCACGTGAGCGTGTGAGTTGAAATATCCTGTCTATCTCGGTGACTTTGGCTTTCGGGTCACGCTCCACGTGAGCGTGTGAGTTGAAATTTCTTGTTTTTGTAGAAAATCTTGTAGTGCCTATGTCACGCTCCACGTGAGCGTGTGAGTTGAAATGACATTCCAAAGTTTTCATGATATACTATCCTTAAGTCACGCTCCACGTGAGCGTGTGAGTTGAAATGAGCCGCAAGCCCTCAGACGTCTGAGAGAATTGAGTCACGCTCCACGTGAGCGTGTGAGTTGAAATCCACAGAATACCGAAAGCGGCTGGCTGAGGTGGGGTCACGCTCCACGTGAGCGTGTGAGTTGAAATTGCGTGTTCGTTTGGTGCGAAATGGTTTGGCAGGGTCACGCTCCACGTGAGCGTGTGAGTTGAAATTTTATCATTTAGCATTAAAAAAGGGGGTGTAATGTCACGCTCCACGTGAGCGTGTGAGTTGAAATTTAAGTCTGTTGGTTTAGTTACTGATGATGAATAGTCACGCTCCACGTGAGCGTGTGAGTTGAAATATCATGAGACATTTGCATATATACCGCCTGTTTGTCACGCTCCACGTGAGCGTGTGAGTTGAAATGAATATATGTGGCGGTTGCACCGCCAAACTTCTTGTCACGCTCCACGTGAGCGTGTGAGTTGAAATTATACAGATAGGAAAGAAATAAGCCGAAAATCTCGTCACGCTCCACGTGAGCGTGTGAGTTGAAATTCTCAGCACAAGTTATTTATATTATAAAAAAATAGTCACGCTCCACGTGAGCGTGTGAGTTGAAATATGCTTAATAGCGGTTTCAGTATGAAAGAGGTTTGTCACGCTCCACGTGAGCGTGTGAGTTGAAATCGACCTTGACAATCAAGGCTATCTGTGCAATCAGTCACGCTCCACGTGAGCGTGTGAGTTGAAATTTCTTTGTGCTTCTGATACTGCCATTAAATCACCAGTCACGCTCCACGTGAGCGTGTGAGTTGAAATTCCTGTCGTACTTGCGGTAAGTTCGGCGAACTTGTCACGCTCCACGTGAGCGTGTGAGTTGAAATTTCCAATATCCATGCTTGACCTCCTGCACGTCTGGTCACGCTCCACGTGAGCGTGTGAGTTGAAATTCGTTATCATCGTTATCCTCCTTTTCAATAGGTCGTCACGCTCCACGTGAGCGTGTGAGTTGAAATGCTTTCTGCACGCTATGATCGTGATGTTATATCGTCACGCTCCACGTGAGCGTGTGAGTTGAAATTGTACTTGCCGCCGTCGGTCAGTTCGACGTGGTGGTCACGCTCCACGTGAGCGTGTGAGTTGAAATGCAACCCGATGATTATGTTGTGGCCTACACCCGACGTCACGCTCCACGTGAGCGTGTGAGTTGAAATGCACGTTAGAAACGTTGTATATAATATCCCTGAATGGTCACGCTCCACGTGAGCGTGTGAGTTGAAATGAGAAAAGCAACGCACATTCAAAGAAAAAGAGCGTCACGCTCCACGTGAGCGTGTGAGTTGAAATGCAAAATAATTAGTACGGGTGTTGACTTCAACGGGTCACGCTCCACGTGAGCGTGTGAGTTGAAATGAAATTTAGTTTCATCAGCGTTCCACAAAAAATCGTCACGCTCCACGTGAGCGTGTGAGTTGAAATCATATGTTTAAACCCCCATTTTCTGATGTTCCCTGTCACGCTCCACGTGAGCGTGTGAGTTGAAATTAAATCAATAGCCATGCTCTCACTCCTTTATTATGTCACGCTCCACGTGAGCGTGTGAGTTGAAATACCTTATAATGGTAAATTTCGGCATCGTCATATGTCACGCTCCACGTGAGCGTGTGAGTTGAAATTTTTTATGACAGGTTCGACCTTGTCTTTGGCTTCGTCACGCTCCACGTGAGCGTGTGAGTTGAAATATAAAATCGAGAGACGTGTGAAAATCATTGAAAAGTCACGCTCCACGTGAGCGTGTGAGTTGAAATTCAGATTTTCTAATTTCAATGTCAATGCCAGCCTGTCACGCTCCACGTGAGCGTGTGAGTTGAAATATGAATAAAACTGTATTCACTGCTTATGGCTATTCGTCACGCTCCACGTGAGCGTGTGAGTTGAAATGATAACACCGCTATTTTTCTTGAAACCTTTAACAGTCACGCTCCACGTGAGCGTGTGAGTTGAAATATTCATGAATAATCGTTAAATAATTGATAGGGGAGTCACGCTCCACGTGAGCGTGTGAGTTGAAATTGTTTATAATGGTTCTGAGCCGTTTGAAATTGCAGTCACGCTCCACGTGAGCGTGTGAGTTGAAATGAGCCTATCACCCTTGACGTTTGGCACTGTAAGGTCACGCTCCACGTGAGCGTGTGAGTTGAAATGAAATATAGCGGAATTATTGAAGTATGCACCGAAGTCACGCTCCACGTGAGCGTGTGAGTTGAAATACGCTGGAGAGATTCATGATAAATAATATCCATAGTCACGCTCCACGTGAGCGTGTGAGTTGAAATTAATGGCATTGACACAACGGCTTATGCTGATTATAGTCACGCTCCACGTGAGCGTGTGAGTTGAAATCTCTTTATCCTACTATATATCAGACTTCCGGATCGTCACGCTCCACGTGAGCGTGTGAGTTGAAATCATCTTCTCCTGATGTTCCTAATAAACATGAGCGTCACGCTCCACGTGAGCGTGTGAGTTGAAATTCCCTTATTCGCTCTGAGTGTTTTCATCGGGATCGTCACGCTCCACGTGAGCGTGTGAGTTGAAATCATATATGCGTATTGCTGGTGTTAATTTCGGTTGTCACGCTCCACGTGAGCGTGTGAGTTGAAATATCTTCATTGCAAAAACAGCAGGCACCGCCTTGAGTCACGCTCCACGTGAGCGTGTGAGTTGAAATTGCAGACGTGACCGCCACGTATGACGGCGTGACGTCACGCTCCACGTGAGCGTGTGAGTTGAAATTTACAACGTCCTTATACACGGCTTGACGAGTGCGCGTCACGCTCCACGTGAGCGTGTGAGTTGAAATGAATATCGCCGCCACACTCGTGGAAGAGCGAAGGTCACGCTCCACGTGAGCGTGTGAGTTGAAATGATGTTCCGCAGGAAATCATCGGGTATTAACGATGTCACGCTCCACGTGAGCGTGTGAGTTGAAATCGCTCCTATTGCGGCTCGCTGCGTTGCGCTCCCCGTCACGCTCCACGTGAGCGTGTGAGTTGAAATGTGTAACACCTACGGCTTGAAAATATGTGGCGGGTCACGCTCCACGTGAGCGTGTGAGTTGAAATCAAAAAGAGGGGAACGCCGCTCAAGATACCCCCTGTCACGCTCCACGTGAGCGTGTGAGTTGAAATATTAACGGAGAACAGGGCAGTGCAGGAACGAGAAGTCACGCTCCACGTGAGCGTGTGAGTTGAAATTTAAAGCTTGCTTACACATTTTCGCCATAAGCGGTCACGCTCCACGTGAGCGTGTGAGTTGAAATCTTTTTTATCGTATATTCTGAATAAAAGATTAGAGTCACGCTCCACGTGAGCGTGTGAGTTGAAATCTATTGCGGGGGGCGCGGCTTGCCGTCCCCCCGCCAGTCACGCTCCACGTGAGCGTGTGAGTTGAAATGGTCATATTCACCAAAAAATAACGCACCGTAAATAGTCACGCTCCACGTGAGCGTGTGAGTTGAAATCTTGCGAAATTGTTATGTTCTGCCACTCGTTTCGTCACGCTCCACGTGAGCGTGTGAGTTGAAATGACTATAAACCCCGACATGACGATAAAACAGCTGGTCACGCTCCACGTGAGCGTGTGAGTTGAAATTCCTTTTTCTGTCATGAAATAGTTCTCAATGGGGTGTCACGCTCCACGTGAGCGTGTGAGTTGAAATTTTTAGTATACACCGATTAGAATAATATCTGCTGTCACGCTCCACGTGAGCGTGTGAGTTGAAATTGTATAAACACATGGGGTTATATTTAACGGTACACGTCACGCTCCACGTGAGCGTGTGAGTTGAAATCCTCACCCGTTGCAATTGATATATGACCGATATTGTCACGCTCCACGTGAGCGTGTGAGTTGAAATTTTGTTTGTGAATGGTGTGGCAAGATATTTGTTGATGTCACGCTCCACGTGAGCGTGTGAGTTGAAATATTTTTTATCACCTCACTTGTAGCCCCGTAGGGCTAGTCACGCTCCACGTGAGCGTGTGAGTTGAAATTTCCCTGTTCTATCCATTCCGCCAATCTCGGAAAGTCACGCTCCACGTGAGCGTGTGAGTTGAAATCAGGTTGTTCAGCATATCAATAACGTTGATTATCGTCACGCTCCACGTGAGCGTGTGAGTTGAAATTTTTTGAATATTGTTTTCTGTTATAGCTTACGGGTCACGCTCCACGTGAGCGTGTGAGTTGAAATATTATTCATTAATCCCCATGTTAAACGGTCAGTAGTCACGCTCCACGTGAGCGTGTGAGTTGAAATATTTTTATCACCTCACTTATAGCCCCGTAGGGCGTCACGCTCCACGTGAGCGTGTGAGTTGAAATTCATTTCCTTGTTACCTTTTAATGGTAGCATTGTGTCACGCTCCACGTGAGCGTGTGAGTTGAAATTAAATAGATTTTCACACGTTCTGCAGGGTTGACGTCACGCTCCACGTGAGCGTGTGAGTTGAAATACTTTGTGCGTTTATCCAGTTTCTAACAATTTCACGTCACGCTCCACGTGAGCGTGTGAGTTGAAATATCATATCTACGAATATATGCAAGTCGAAAATCGTCACGCTCCACGTGAGCGTGTGAGTTGAAATGCGTCTTTGGGAACTGCGTTCACGCCTGTTATGGGTCACGCTCCACGTGAGCGTGTGAGTTGAAATGCAGAAGAACTTTACACCGTCAACGAGGATAGGGTCACGCTCCACGTGAGCGTGTGAGTTGAAATAGCGTGAGTGACCCGAAGCCATACGCTGACAAAGGTCACGCTCCACGTGAGCGTGTGAGTTGAAATTCTATGTAATCTTTCCATTCCGAAAAGCTTTCTTGTCACGCTCCACGTGAGCGTGTGAGTTGAAATGGTATGAAGTCGGAGAATTAAGAAGAAAGTGAGGGTCACGCTCCACGTGAGCGTGTGAGTTGAAATTATAACGGCTTAGGCGGTCGAGGTAAAACTATAAGGTCACGCTCCACGTGAGCGTGTGAGTTGAAATTTTTCAAATAATGTATGCTCTTTTGCTCCGCCAGTCACGCTCCACGTGAGCGTGTGAGTTGAAATTAACTGTTGATTGAACATAGTCATTAAGACTAAGTCACGCTCCACGTGAGCGTGTGAGTTGAAATGAAAAGGATATGCAGGAAGAAGATTAATCTTCTGTCACGCTCCACGTGAGCGTGTGAGTTGAAATTGCAGACGTGACCGCCACATATGACGGTGTGACGTCACGCTCCACGTGAGCGTGTGAGTTGAAATAGGTATGTTTACGAATTTGCTGAAACGATTTTTGTCACGCTCCACGTGAGCGTGTGAGTTGAAATGAAGAATACAACGCACAGCACCGCTACAGTGCAGTCACGCTCCACGTGAGCGTGTGAGTTGAAATACAAAGTTTCCTGAGTACACCTACACCCCGGGTGAGTCACGCTCCACGTGAGCGTGTGAGTTGAAATTTCAAAAATCGTATAATTATACCCTATTTATCACGTCACGCTCCACGTGAGCGTGTGAGTTGAAATCAAGGAATGCTTTCGGGCATATATGCACTTTTTCTGTCACGCTCCACGTGAGCGTGTGAGTTGAAATGCATACAGTCGGTATTACTATGACGATAATGGCGAGTCACGCTCCACGTGAGCGTGTGAGTCAACTTTCGTTTCAACGCAGGACTTATCGATATTGAATAATACAAATAACCGCGTGACTAAGGTCGGGCGGTATTTTTATACCCAAATACTATACATTTTTCATGTGCTTTTCGTCAAATCCACCAATTCACACCCCGAAATTTGTGCAAACAAATGATTTATAATTTAATTTGGCAACATTTCTGCAATTGTTGCATTTTTTCTGCAACAAAATACCCACTTTTCGTGTATAAGTAGAAGAGGTTTCACCACAAATCGGAAACCTTGCGGAGCGACAGTGTATGAGGAAACATTTTGTCAACGTGAGTTAGGTGAACACGATGAGAGGTTCTGATCGCACAGAAAAGCACTTCCTGCACTCCGTCTGAAGCTTGAAAATTGAATATTTATACCGACACACCTTAGCTATACCCCATGAGCATACTGCTAAATTTAATTGTTATAACCGCCTTTGTTGACATTATTCATATAAAATGGTATACTTAAAATAAAATTTATACATAATGAAAAGAGTAAATGTGATGAATAAACATACCACTATCGATAAGTCAACAGGCGAGAAAAAATGCAGCTGCTTTAAACGTTGCGGCGGCTGTCAGTTGGATAAGGTCTACGCCCAGCAAATAGAATGGAAGCAGGCAAAAGCCGATAGAATGTTGAGCCGTTTTTGCAGACCTCAGCAGATAATAACTATGGACGACCCCTATAATTATCGCAATAAAGTCCAAACTGTCTATAAGGTCAATAGCTCAAAGCGTATCGTCTCAGGAGTATATCAGTCCTCTACCCATAGCATGGTTATAACTGACGATTGCTTTTTGGAGGATATAAGAGCACAGCAAATAGTCGCTACCCTTAAAGAGCTTATGGCTGACTTTCGTATCCTTCCATATAACGAGGAAAGCGGCCAGGGCCTTCTTAAGCATACCCTTATCCGTACCTCCCAAACAACAGGCGAGGTAATGCTCGTGCTAGTTACAGCTACCCCCATATTTCCTGCAAAGAAAAATTTCGTTAAAGCTATCACTGAAAAACACCCGTATATAACCACTATCGTCCAAAACGTTAATAAAGGCAGAGTTCCTCTTACTTTGGGCGACCGTGATATTATAATGTACGGCAAAGGCTATATCACCGACGAGATGTGCGGCTGTAAGTTCAGAATTTCACCTCATTCTTTCTATCAGGTAAACCCCGAGCAGACCGAAAAGCTATATTCCAAAGCAGTTTCCTGCGCAGAGCTTAAAAAAGGCGATAAAGTTATCGACGCATATTGCGGAACAGGTACTATCGGTCTTATCGCTGCAAAAAGCGGTGCAGACGTGGCAGGCGTTGAGCTTAATGCCGAAGCCGTAAAGGACGCAGTTTCAAACGCCAAGCTCAATAAGCTTGACAATATCAGGTTTTATAATGAGGACGCAGGTGAGTTCATGACAAAGCTTGCGCAGGCAGGTGAGAGCTGTGATACAGTTTTCCTTGACCCTCCAAGAGCAGGCACAACAGAAGAATTTGTTGAAGCCTTGGGCAAACTCAGACCTGAAAAGATAGTCTACGTTTCCTGTAAAATAGAAACTCTCGAGCGTGATTTGAAGCTTCTTGCAAAAATAGGCTATAAAGCACAGCTTATCCAGCCCGTTGATATGTTCCCGCATACCACAGGTATCGAAAATGTGGTGCTTTTAAAAAGAAAAATGATATCGCTCACACCAAACAGAACACCTGATAAAAAGGGGGATAAAAAAATTGAACGAAAAGGTAAAACTTCTCACAGATAATATCGAAAAAGTTATCGTCGGCAAGACCGACTCTGTGCTTAAAATAATAACAGCCATGCTTTGCGGCGGTCATGTTCTTATCGAGGACGTGCCTGGAGTAGGCAAAACTCAGCTTGTATCAGCCCTTGCAAGGTCAGTAGACGGCAAATATAACCGTATCCAGCTTACCCCTGACGTTATGCCGTCCGATATCGTTGGCTTTTCTATGATAGACCAGAAAACTCATGAGCTTGAGTATAAAGAGGGTGTGGCAATGTGCAATTTCCTCTTGGCAGACGAAATAAACAGAGCCTCCCCAAAATCTCAGTCAAGCTTGCTTGAAGTCATGGAAGAACATCAGATATCCATTGACGGTAAAACTCATGAGCTTCCGTCACCATTTATGGTGCTTGCCACACAAAACCCAGTGGAAACTTACGGCACTTATCATTTGCCTGAAGCCCAAATGGATAGATTTCTTATGAAGATATCAATGGGCTATCCCTCATATGATGATGAGCTTGATATCATGTCAAGAGCCGAAAGATCAGGCTTTGCAAAGAATATCCAGCCTGTCATGACCCTTGAAAACGTCCGTGAGCTTATGGGCTACGCTGAAAATGTAACCGCAGAGCTTTCCGTGAGAAAATATATCCTGAGCCTTGTTACCGCAACAAGAAATTCAGATTATGTAAAGCTTGGCGTTTCTCCCCGTGGAAGTATCGCACTGCTCAAAGCTTCAAAAGCCTATGCCTTTGTTCAGGGCAGAGGATTTGTCATGCCAGATGATGTCAAGGCTGTTATGCCTGACGTTCTTGCACATAGACTTATGCTTTCTCCAAAAGGCAAATCCGCCTTTGAAAATGAAAGGGAAGCTCTTGAAAATATCGCTCTTACAGTAAAATCACCTGACGCAATAGAGAAATAGAGGATATGACCCCATGAAAAATCTTTTAGGTTATCTTACCTGCGTGGCTGTGGCGATACTGCTTAGAGTTTATATAAACGGAAGCGGTGGTACGCTTGTGCTTTATCTTTTAGCTATAGCCTTTGTGATATCTCTTGCGGCACTTCTCATTACCAAGCGTAAACTTGTGGCAGCCATAAAGCTTTCCACAGAAATAAGTGCAAAGAACGAGGAGTTTGACGCTGACATAATGCTTTTAAATGCAATACGCATTATTCCCTCATGCGTTGTTGAGGTAACGGCAGAGTGTTCAGATAATATCGGTGCTGTAAGCCCACTTGAATTTAAAACTATCGTGGCAGGCGGCAGACAGCAAAGCGTCAGCGTTAAGCTGAAAACACGTTATGCAGGTCTTGGCACAGTGAAAATAAAAAGCATACGTTTGCATGACTATCTTGGAATAATCACCCTGCACCTTGACAGTTCACGTTATGAAAAAGCCGTGGGAAAAATAAAAATAATGCCGAATATCCCTGACACTGGCTCTCAAACAGAGCTTCTTAAAGCAACTTCCGAGAACGCTTCATTTGACGATAACGAAAGCGAATCAGATGAAAATGCACTTGGTCTTACAGGCGTTCCGGGCTATGACCACAGACAGTATGAGATAGGCGACCCGCTGAAAAGAATAAACTGGAAGCTTTCTTCAAAGCGTGACGAGCTTATGGTGCGCCTTGATGAAAAGGTCACGGCTTCAAGTCAGGCGTTTTTCCTTGATATACCAAGCGAAAATCATGACCCTATGTTTGCTATGAATATTGATAATATAGTCGAAGCGAGCCTTGCAATGCTTTCAATGCTTATCATGGAGGGCTTTGAGAGTGAGTATAATTATTATCTTGACGGCTGGAAAAGCATGAAAATAAAGCAGGCAGGTGATATAATAGAGCTTCAAAACGACCTTGCGGCAATAGCACCATATCCGCAGGAAAAGCGTTTTGCCTTTTCTCATGAGATAGGCAAGACAGCTCCTATCTGCTTCACAGCCTGCATGGCGACTTCTCAGGGGGAATTTTCTTCTCTTATAGAAGAATTTAACGGCTCTTTTGTAGTGACACGTCTTAGCGGTCTTGATAAGCAGACAGAAAATATGTGGCTTGTAGACGAAACTTTCGAGTTTCGTAAAATGACATAGGGGGTGTGGCTTTTGAATACTAAAACTGCTCAGATAAAAACCACCCTTGTGAATATTCTTTCAAAATATGCTTTGCCGCTGCTCCTTGGAGCAGTGGTCATGAACATAATCTTTAAAACCTATCTTGTAGACAATGTCAGACTTTATACTTTTGGATATGTGGTCTATGAATGTCTGCTGTTTGCTCTTTTTGAGTGGCTGAAACCGAAAAAAGTCCTGCGAGGTCTTGTCTATACCGCCCTTATGGTGGCAGTGCTGTTTTTGGGCTTTCAGCTTCTTCGTGCTGGATTTGAACATTCTGGAAAATCATTTATCAATTGGTTTTATGTAAACAGGCAGGAGATAGGTCAGATAGATGAATATTTCTACTTTCTGTTTGTGGGACTAGGCTTCTTTATCATTTCGGTGCTTTATTATTTCACCATTGTGCGTTATAGAAGCTTTGGAACGATGCTCGTTGTGCTTTTTCCGTTTTTTATTTACGGAAAGCGTGCCGACTCAATGGATACTCTTGACATAACCATAATGCTCACTGTGTTCATTGCACTTATGGTGCACAGCAGACTTGTTTCAGACGAGAGCAAGCATGACCTTGTTATAAACGGCTCTTATGTGGCGGCATCGGCGGTTTTCGTTACCCTTGTGGGTGCGCTTGCAATGCTTATGCCGACTTCCTCAAAGACATCTTATCTTGAAAAAAACAGCAACTTCTTTGATGTGAATATCAAAAGCAGTGGCACATATGACAATCTTAGTGATAAGTCTTCCCCAAGATTTGGCGCAGACGCAACGGGCGAGATACTTTTCAACTTCACCACAACCTCTGATGAACAGGTCATTTACCTCCGCAGACAATCCTTTGACCTTTTCAGAAACGAGAAGTGGGTAACAGACGATAGCTTCTATGATTTTGATTTTGACAAAAATGTTCATCTTTATGGTGACAACGAGGTGAACTCACCGAGCTATGTTTACAGCATAGCAAAGTCACTTGCAGATAAGGATTACACCAAGGATCTTGGCGTGGACAAGTCACAGTTTCCTGATGATCTGTTCAGTGAAAAGGCAGTCATGAATCAGTTCAGCGACAGCTTTGCCCCTAGTTATATCCCTGCTCCGCTGATGATAACCCCAGGGGAGAACAACGTTTATATCAAAACAACTCACAGCGAGGTCTACAGACCATATGACACCGCAGGAAATAAGCTTGGCATCAGCTTTGAGTATATCCCTGAAACGGAGAGCGAAAGACAGGCTGCGGCAAATCTTGATATGACCGAAAATCAGTTCAAACTGCTGCTTTCTTACGGCTTGACAAACGGAGATGTCACATCAAATCAATCGGTGAATATTTATAAGATATATGCGTTGTACACAGACGTTTCTGCATATGACGATAAAGGTGGAAAAATGGAGGCTCTTGCAAAGAGCATAACGGAAAACTGCAAAAATGATTATGAGAAAGCTCAGGCACTTGTGGATTATTTTGAACAAAATGGTTATGTATACGACAATGAGTATGAGCCTGACGATGAGTCTATCGCATATTTTCTTTTCACGAGCAAGCGAGGAAACTGCACAAACTATGCCACAAGCATGACGCTTATGGCGAGAATGCTGGGACTTCCAGCAAGGTATGTTGAGGGCTTTGCAGCATATGAAAAGAATGAACGTGGAGAGTTTGTGGTAAGAGATAGCCATGCTCACGCTTTTGTAGAGGTCTTTATCACAGGCATTGGCTGGATGACTTTTGACCCGACAGTTCCGGGCTATCAGCGTGACTACAGTGCAAATGGTACGAACTTTGATGTTTCAACTTTTGTAAGCTATTTCAGCAGGATCGCACTGTTTATCGGTGTAGCGTTTGTGCTTGTGGTTTTCGTATTCCTTAATAGAATTATCGAGGTATTTTTCCGACTGTCACTTAAATTCAGAGATAACGGAGAAAAGGTCATAAGGCTTTACAGGCGGGTGGTAAGGCTTTTGACCATAGCTTCTAATGACAAGCTATTGGGATACACGCCTGAAATGATAAGAGAATATCTTGTTAAGAGGCGTGGAGTTGAGCTTGGCGGTCTTATAGATCTTTTTGAAAAGACCTGCTTCGGTGGATATGTTCCTGATGAAGCCGAGTGGAAAATGGTCTATGCAGAGTACAAAGCACAATGGAAAAAGCTCACAAAGCGTGAGAAAACTTCTTTGGAGCTTGATAAGAATATGTAATGAAATGGCTGTGCGGAAAAAATCACGCACGGCTATTTTTTTGTATAAAAAAAGGCTGCCGTATAAAACAGCAGCCTGAGAGTGTAAAAAATCTCCGAAAGAGCAGGACGTCAAGGACGCCTACTGTATCTGATATTTAATTAAAGTGAAGCAAGAAGATTGCTCATTGCGTAAAGTCCTGCCGGCTTTCCACAAAGGAAAACGCCTGCATTCACTGCACCAACAGCGAAAACCTGCTTTGAATGAGCTTCGTGCTTGAGGGAGATGACTTCATCTCTGCCTGCAAAGATTATCTCATGCTCGCCGACAATAGTGCCGCCACGGACAGAGTGCATACCGATCTCGGTCTTTTCTCTCTTTGCTCTTACAGAATGACGATCGTAAACATAGTGATACTTGTTGTCAAGCTCCTCGTTTATTGCGTCTGCAAGCATGATAGCAGTGCCTGACGGAGCGTCTATCTTCTGGTTATGGTGCTTCTCGATTATCTCGATATCATACTGACCGCCAAGAACTTTTGCGGCAGTTTTTGCAAGATTTGCAAGAAGATTGATACCAAGGGTCATGTTGAATGTGAAGAAAACAGGTATCTGCTCGGAAGCCTTGTGTATCTTCGCTGTATCCTCTTCTGTATAGCCTGTGGTAGCTATTACAAGGGCAGTGCCGTTTGAAAGGCAATAGCTGAGAAGTCCGTCCAGTGCGGAAGGGTGTGAGAAGTCGATTATTACATCAGGCTTTTCAGGCAGGTCGGCAGGCTCTTTTACTACAGGGAAGTCTGCATAAGCCTCGCCAAATTTGTCGATACCTGCGCTTACTGTGCAGTCGTCACGCTCTGATATAACGTCATATATGAACCTGCCCATTTTTCCGCAGGCACCGCATATTGCGACCTTTGTCATTTATATCATTCCTTTTCTTTTTGATTTGTAGATAAACGTAAGTGATAATGTCAAAGACAGCGTTTGGGCTGTCGGGGACGCCAACCCTTACATTAGTACAATTTTATAACGGTAAACATAAAGGGCGAATTTCTCCGCCCTTTGTATTTTTTTTTACTTGATAAGTCCGAGAGCGTTCATTGACGCTTTCAGCTTTTCTATCTTATCATCGCTCATTCTTACAAGCGGCAGACGGCACTCGCCGACCTCAAAGCCCATAAGATTAAGAGCTTCCTTGACAGGGATAGGGTTTACGTCGCTGAAAAGTGCCTTTGCAAAACCAAGGGTCTTGAATACCTTTTCTCTTGCTTCCTCGTACTTTCCATCAAGGCAGAGCTGTGTGATCTCATGTGTTTCAAATGGCATACAGTTGGAAAGAACTGAGATAACACCCTTTCCGCCCAGAGCCATGATAGGAACTATCTGATCGTCGTTGCCTGAATAGATATCAAGGTCATCGCCGCAGAGAGCTGCCACCTGTGTTATCTGGCTGATGTTTCCGCTTGCTGCCTTGATAGCAACGATATTGTCTATCTTTGCAAGCTCACGGCAGGTTTCAGGAAGAATGTTCACACCTGTTCTTGACGGTACGTTGTAAAGAATGATAGGCAGTGTAACAGCCTTTGCGATAGCGGAGAAGTGTGCGATAAGTCCTGCCTGTGAAGTCTTATTATAATAAGGTGTAACACAAAGCAGAGCGTCAGCACCAAGCTCCTCAGCCTTCTTAGAAAGGTTTACGGCATACTCTGTATGGTTTGAGCCTGTGCCTGCGATAACAGGAATTCTGTGATTTGTCTTTTCAACAGCATAGCGGATACACTCGATATGCTCCTCGTCTGTCATGGTAGCACTTTCGCCTGTTGTTCCGCAGATTATGATAGCGTCTGTGCCGTTGTCGATGTTGAAATCGATAAGCTCACCCAGCTTGTCAAAGTTGATAGAGCCGTCAGCGTTCATAGGTGTAACGATAGCAACGCCTGCACCTGTGAAAATAGTCTTTTTCATAAACAGCACTCCTTTCGTGCGTATATATGTGTTATATTAGTCAAAATAGCCCTTTGCTGCAAGAAGCTCAGCCAGCAGAACAGCTCCGCCTGCCGCACCTCTCAGTGTATTGTGTGAAAGGCAAACGAACTTATAGTCATACTGTGAATCTTCTCTCAGTCTGCCTATAGAAACTGCCATGCCGCCCTCAAGGTTTCTGTCGAGTTTAGCCTGTGGACGATCGTTCTCTGTGAAGTAGTTAAGGAACTGCTTTGGAGCGCTTGGAAGCTGAAGCTCCTGTGGAACACCGCTGAAATCTTTCCAAGCCTGAAGGATCTCTTCCTTAGAAGGTTTATTCTCAAATGATACGAAAACTGCTGCTGTGTGACCGTCGGAAACAGGAACTCTCAGGCACTGTGTTGTGATAGCCGGAGCTGTTGCGTCAACGATAACGTCGCCCTCGATATGACCCCAGATCTTAAGAGGCTCTTTCTCAGACTTTTCTTCCTCGCCGCCGATATATGGGATAACGTTGTCAAGTATCTCAGGGAAACTTTCAAATGTCTTTCCTGCGCCTGAAATTGCCTGATATGTGCAGGCAAGAGCCTTTGTTACCTTATACTTATCCATAAGAGGAGCAAGAGCAGGAACGTAAGACTGGAGTGAGCAGTTAGACTTAACTGCGATAAATCCTCTCTTTGTGCCAAGTCTTTTTCTCTGTGAAGCGATTATCTCGATATGCTCAGGGTTTACCTCAGGAATGACCATTGGAACATCAGGAGTATGTCTGTGTGCGGAGTTGTTTGATACAACAGGGCATTCAGCCTTTGCATACTTTTCTTCAAGGGCTCTTATCTCGTCTTTCTTCATATCAACTGCGCAGAATACGAAATCTACCATTGAAGCGATCTTCTCAACGTCCTCCTCGGCGTTCAGAACTGTAAGCTCACCGATAGCTTCCGGCAGAGGCTCTGAAAGCTTCCACTTGCCTGCAACTGCGTCCTTGAGCTTTTTGCCTGCCGAACGTGGTGAAGCGGCAACGCATACTACATTGAACCATGGGTGTTTGTCAAGAAGCAGAGAAAATCTCTGACCTACCATTCCTGTTGCACCGATGATACCGACATTGTACTTTTTCATTATTAAAACTCCTTTTCCTGTGCCATGGTAACAATTTTCTTTGGCGTTATATACTAAAATATGCCGCTGTTCAAATGTTATTTTGCACAAAACATAAAAAATAAACAAATAATAAAAAAACTGGTTGAAAACCAGTTCATCATACAATATAATAAGAATGTTGACATAAAATTTTATGCCGATAGCACTCCACCATTTGTAATGATGACAACTGATAGTCTATTAAACTAACAGTCAGCAGGAGTGTTCCCGATACTCCGCTTCGGCAGTTTTACCTTTCTCATTTACCATAGGCGTTGGGACGCTGTTGTGTGGGGTCACACGAAAAATGATACTCATTTCAACTGCACCTCTATCTGTTCTGTTTAATGATAACAAATATTTAGCGTTCTGTCAATACATATAGATAAAAATATTTTAAATTTCTGTAAATTAATAAGTTTATATGAAATTAAATGGCTTTAAAGAATGTTGACAGTTGTTGGAATAAGAACTTTGAGAATGGTGAGAGTGGGACGTAGAGGACGCCGTTCCCTACATTATTATAGTTATTATATTTTAAATAAATAGGAGATATTTAA
>ENA-UEQB01000952-UEQB01000952.1-human-gut-metagenome-genome-assembly--contig:-NODE-952-length-26415-cov-4.225795_pt1 | contig 26415 bp, 44 predicted proteins | sample MGYA00242901_ERZ507918 | MGnify/ENA primary metagenome ERZ507918 (study PRJEB26167, sample SAMN06115405) | human gut metagenome | host: Homo sapiens | place: China:Sichuan | collected 2016-04-06... | reverse complement strand
AAAACGAATAAATGGACGTGTTTCCCGCTGTGTTTGGCTCAAAATTTCAGATTTTGATGATGAATTGGACGATATTGACGGCTCTTTACTACCTTAGCGGGTGTAACGATGTAACGAATGTAACGAACTTTTTTAATGTTTTATTGAAATAAAAAAAATGTGTACGCAATGTTTGTTTTTTTGGAAGTGGTATAAATCTTCGTTACATCGTTACAAAACCGTGAAGCCGTTGCGGCACAATCATTTCAGCGTAACGATAGGTTCGTTACAGTTCGTTACTATCTGTTACAAAAGGAGGAAACAATGTTCTTTAATTATGAAGAGCAGGCCAAGAACCACGAACCTGTTCCAGATGGACTTTCCTTGTTTGATGAAGGTGGTTATCGGAGTTTGTCCGAGATTTACGAAATGTACCAAAAGGGGACCATCACTAGAGAACAAGCGATTGACAGAAAGAAGAAACTAAAAGCTCGTGCATTGAATGAAATTCAAACTGACAACTTCCGGGACAATACCGCCTATGAGCGGGAGAAAATCCTGCGGCTTTCAGAGCAAGCTAGAATCAAGGCGCGGAAAGAACCAACAACAGAAAACTGCCTTGCGCTGGTGAATACCATTGATGGAATTTTAAAAAACGAGCTGCAACAAAATGTGATCCTATCAGAACATGGAGCGAACTGTCCGTGCTGCAGGAGATTTTTTAACCGGGAACACGCAGATAGAAGGCCACGATTCTGTGAGGACTGTGGTGCGATGCTGGTATGGTGAATAGTTGCTTGCTGGAAGGGAAGAGAACATGACGGATGATATGAAACGCGCCCTGCTGGGCGACAAAGAGGCGGCCAAGCGGCTGACGGAGGCGGGGGTGCTGCTGCCGTGTATGTGTGGCGGAAAAGCCGGAATTGTTTGTTTTGAAAAGCGCGGAGCCCCGTCTGGAGATATGGGATATTTGGCATCAATTAAATGCCGGGATTGCTGGATGGAACTGAGACGGTGGGCGTTGAAAAAGAAGTGGGCAAAGGATTCAGCCCTCCTCGCCTGGAATACTCGTACACCAATTCTGAGCGCGGAGGAGATGGAGATGCTGGAGGGGATGGAATGAAGAACCCGGGAGAATATGTTGACATTGGGGACCCAGCCTTGCAAGTCAGAACAGACGAGGATGGAAACACTGTAGCCTCTGCAACGATACAGGCGGTTGTCCTCTGGAAAGAAGATATCAAAAACCACATCATGGACGAGATCATCAAGATGTGCAAGGAGCACGGAATTACGGACCTGTATGTGCTGAACCGGGATTTCATCCTGTCGGCTATCAAGGAGAAGATGGAAAAGGAGGCCCACCAATGACGCGGGAAGAAGCTGCCATCAAAAGCTGTGAGGATAGAATCAAGCACCTGAAAAGCGCGCCAACTCACCATTATGGGAAACGGCAGCGGGAAAGAGCCATTGAGCTGGAAAAGGTAAAAATAAAGGCCCTCCGCCCCGTCAGCCGGGAGCAGGTGGAGAAGGTGTTTCCTGGGTGCCCGGCATGTAAAAACGGGCCGCCGAAACTTCACATCCCAGCGTTTAGAGCTATGGCGGTATGTAATCAACACATGGATCACGAGGCTTTTGACATAGAGCTGAACAGTAAATTTTGCCTGAATTGCGGGCGGCCGTTGACGGACAAGGCCGTGGACATGTTGATGGAGAGGATGGAGGCGCTGCATGGAGATAGGTGACCGCGTCGTCTGCATGGTGAGCGGTGTCCGGGGCGTGATAACAAAAATCTACACCCCGACCGCTTCAGCAATGCAGATTATGGTGTGTACAGATGATGGGCGCTTGTATCATGCGCCGTATAGCACATGGAGATATGAGTGATTGGAGGCGCTAACCGATGTTAAGACCGATTGACGCATATACGCTAAATAACGCGCTCGTCTCATGGTACAACGACACCGAGGGCGAGACAGAAAAATCGATCCTGCGGCGCGTTATGCAGATGGTGGTCCATGCGCCCACCCTCACCCCGCTGAACGAGCCGCTGACGCTGAATGAACTGCGGGAGATGGACGGGGAGCCGGTTTGGGTAGACGACGAAAAAACCTGGGCGATTTTGCAAGTTTGGGATGATCAAAATATTGACGCAGTTTTTCCAATACAAAGAGGATGTTTCCGAGCAGAAAGTGTGCTTGGAATGAAGATTTACCGCCGCCCGCCGGAGGGAGAGGAGGACACCTGATGGACTACGAAAAGCTGATTGAGCAATTAAAACAAAAAGACGGGCTGTGGTGTTCTGTGCCTACAGGAGAAAAACTTGTCACTGACGCAGCCGACGCCCTCACCGCCCTGCTGGCCGAAAACGAGAAGCGGCAGGACGAGCTGGAGCAGGCCAGGGCAGAGATCACCCGTCTGAAACACTACGAGGACAAATGCCATGACTGCCCCATCGTCTGTGCCAAAACGGAAATCATCAAGGCGCACGAGGAGTTGGAAGCGGTACAAGCCGAGCTGGAGCAGAAATCAAAACTGATTGCTCAGCAGGTCGCAGAATTGGAACGGCGGGACAAACTGCTGAAAGAACAAGAGACCGAGTTGGATCAGATGAAGCGGGAGAGGGATGCGGCGATAGACTGTATCTACAAAATCGAGGATGCCCTTGACCGGGGAAATGACAATGACTGGGCCAGAGAGCATATTTCGGAATGGGAGAGCCAGAAGGAGGACTGACATGGAACGGTTGACAGAACGTGATGCGCACGGAAATTGGCGCATAAAGCGCTTTACCGAAATCCTGCCTGCACATTGGCAAGCATGTAACCGCCTCGCCGCTATCGAAGACATCCTGGGCGACGGCACTGACGAATACGACCTTGACCGCCTCCGCGAACTGGCCCAAGCGCACAAGGAAAATCGGGTATTGCCCGAGGGAAGTGGCTGGTTTGTTACATGTAGCGGGAAGAAGTTGACGGTTGTCATGGACATTGAGGCCGCACTACGGAGGGAGCAGGATGGCTGAGTACATCAAACGAGAAGAAGTATACCAATATCTTGATAACGAAGTAGAATGGAATGTGAATCAAGACAGGCTTTACACACTTGAAGTTATAAGTGATTTCCCTGCCGCCGACGTTGCGCCTGTGGTGAGGGCGAAGTGGGAACCTGGCGACCCAATTTGTCCAGTGTGTGGGAAAAGCAAGTTTAATGGGCTTGATGCTGATATTTGGGCTGATTGGCAACCAAAATATTGCCCCAACTGCGGCGCTTTGATGAAGGAGGACGAGCATGAGGCTGATTGATGTTGATGCATTGCCAAACTATAAGTTAATAGGGACAATGGCATTGGGGAGCGAAAGAAGCCCTGCTGAACTAAGAATAGTTTTATGGGAAGATATTAAATCTATGTCTACCATCGACGCCGTGCCTGTGGTCAGATGCCGGGAGTGCCGGTGGTATGATGCAGGGAAAAATGATAGCGAGAGTTGGAGCGATTGCACACTTCGATATGGAAAACATTTTAACGTAAGCCCCATGGATTTCTGCTCCTACGGCCAGCGAAAGGAGGCCGACCATGATAAACACCCATCCGACCCGGTGTAATATCTGCGGTGGGTGTGTGACCTATGGCTCTAATGCTCGTGTCTATGGCCGGGAGTACGGAAGCGGCTACTGCTATCTCTGTGAACAGTGTGGGGCCTATGTTGGGACGCATAAGCCCCGCCCACGGGAAGCCCTGGGTCTGTTGGCTGACGAACCTATGCGCACAGGGAAAAAGATGTGTCACGCTCTCTTTGACCCGCTCTGGCAGGGAAAGCCAAAGGCCCGTAAAAAGCGCAATGATCTATATAGCTGGCTTGCCCGTAAGATGGACATATCAGTTGAGGACTGCCACTTCGGCTACTTCGACATCGGCCAGCTTAGGCGGGCGTACATCATCTTGCGGGGCATACAGGACAAGCAGACGCGGTATGACAACTGCGGGAGAATCTATTTTGAGGAGGCCGAGCATGAAATTTCAGAACCCTAAGACGGGAGAAGTGTTTGAAAATACATGTGATGATATTACTTTTTGCGGACATTATAAAGGTTGCATAGATTGTCCGATTGGAAACATAAAGCAAAACTATGACTGTACCGAATGGATCAATAAACATCCCTACAAATCCGCCAGCCTGATGGGCTATGAGGTGGTGGAGGATGAACCCGTTTCAGATTGTAACGGATTGAATGAGGGTACAAATTGTACCCCGGTAAAGGGGGAGGCCAACACGGCTAACGCCGTGGAGGGTATGTGCTGCGACTGTGCTCATGGCGGCCCCTGTTGCTCTTGGGACGAAAACGAGGATTGTCAGCACAGGAAAAAGGACGGCACTTGCTGGGTACCATACACGAAGGAGGAGGCCAACATGGACAAGCCATTGAAGGACTGGACGTTTTCTGAGGTGCAGGAATATTGCAAAAAACAGAGAAACACTTCTGAACGGTGCAGTTCGTGCAAAATCAAAAAATTCTGCGACAAATACCTCGGAAAAAAAGGAGAATCCGCAAGCCCCAAATATTGGGACCTGTCTGAACCGTCCCGCTGGACGGAGCAGGAGGTGGAGAGGGCGAAGGCGATCAAACTTATTTATCCAAATGCTGAAAAACTGGAATTAATACCATGTGTTATTCGTGTTTACACGGATATTGGGGCAATAGCCTATCTGCATGCTGACCTATTTCCAAGCATGAAAAATGGACAAATTTCCACCCTTGACGAGATCATCGGAGGTGCCCAATGACAAGAAAAGAATATGAAAAGAAAATTGCGGCATTGGAACCGCTCGATGAGGAGAGGCGAAAAAGCGTGACGTGTGCGCTCCTTGGACATAGCCATATTACCACAGGTTGCTTCGGGTATGTCTACTGTGCACGGTGTGGAGAACAAATTGGGGATGTTCTGGGCGGCTGTTTCTATGATCCGCTGGAAGTTCGTGTAGGTCATAATTGCCCAACTTGCAGGGCGAATTATGAGAAGCTTGGATGGGAAGATAAGATTCTGACTCCTGACCCGTTTTCGGATGAGAACAGCGGAGGTGCGGAATGAACGAAGTTATGATTACCAACAAATGGGTCCATGAAGATGACCAGAAGGCCAAAGCCGACGCAGGGAAGCCTCGCCCTACTCTGGTTCCTGTGTCTCTGATCGAGGCTGTGACGGCGGTCCGCATGTACGGAAATGAAAAGTACCACGACCCGGAGAATTGGCGGCAGGTGGAGCCGCAGCGCTATCAGGATGCTTTATACCGGCACTGGCTGTCCTATCTCAAGGGTGAGAAGTGCGATCCGGAAAGCGGCCTGCCTCATCTATGGCATCTGGCCTGCAATGCGGCGTTTTTGATTGAGATGGAGGGCAAAGAATGAGAGATATCCTTTTCAAAGCCAAACGGCTGAGTGATGGTGCATGGGTGGAAGGTTATCTATACCGACTCCATGATAGCTTAAATCCCTTTATTATGCTCAGAAATCGACATGGTGAAGCTTACGAGGTTGACCCCTCAACGGTCTGCGAGTACACCGGCCTGACCAACAGGAACAGGAAGAAGATTTTTGAGGGGGATATTATCCGCTGGACGAACTGGAAAGGTGAACAAAAAGAAGCTCCTGTATGCTATGACCCAGAATGGAATAGATTTTGCGTTTGGCTGAATGGCGCTGAAAGTATGGGCGCAAACAAGCACCTTTCAACGAGCGGAATTGAGATCATCAGCAACATCCACGACGGGGAGGGCGGGCAATGACAAAAGAAGAATCACTGGCATGGGTGAAATCGTTAAAGCCGGGAGATATCGTGATATACAGCGGGTTTGGGGTTGCGGGAAGGATTCAAACTGCCAAAGTAGAAAAAGTAACTCCATCTGGTATTGTCAGGACCAATCGGGGCAGTTTTAAAGAATCTCCATGGAGCTGGTCTGGAAGAGTAGGCGGCTATGGGAAAACACCTGGAGAGATTAGCCCGCCAACGGCAGAATTGCTTATCGAGGCAGAGCTTCAAGAAGCGGAAGATGCTGCTGAGAAGAAGCGGCGAGACACCATCTACAAGGCGCGGAACCTGATTTCCGAACTATATTATAATAGATTCCGTATCGACTATGACACGGCAGTTGAGATAATCAATGTGTTAGAGAGGTGGCGGACAGCATGAGCGAGTGGATTAGAGTCAGGGAGCGGTTGCCGGAAGTGGGGCAAGAAGTGTTGGTATACTGGCGGAATACATCTCAAAAAGCGGAACATTTTGAATTGACACATTACACAGGGGACCATTGGTATTTACTTGACAATACAGGCCGACCTTGGATTGAGGTTGTTGCATGGATGCCCCTCCCCGAACCACCAAAGGAGAATCAGCAGCATGAGTAAAAAAGTCAACCCCCGCAGACAACCGGCGTCAAAGGCAGATGTAAAACGGGCTGAGCTTCGTGGGCGGGATGATGGCATCAAATTCGCAAGCGCTCTATTTTTGATGGCCCTGCGCGATAAGGAGGGCTTTGATCTGGAAGCTCTGCAAAAGGTCTGGAAAGAGGTTGGAGACTTGGCGGATAGCATTGCGGAAGGCTATTGCAACATCGAGGATTTACATACCGTCCTGGAGTCTGAAGTAGGCGCCAGAATTGTGGGAGGGATAGCCACATGACCGAATGGTGTCTTGCCCATCCGTGGATGACCTTTTTCTTGCTGACTTTTGCTCTGCTCGTCATCGACGAAATAGTATGCGCGATTGCTAATGCCATTGCAAGCAAGAACAGAGACAAGCATGAGGAGGGATAGCCCTTGAATGAGTTCCCGGATAGGCTGAGGAGGCTGAGGGAGGAAAAAGAGCCTGGGAAAAATGTTGATATTGTATCGCAATTGATGGGGTTAAGCCCCAATATGCTTCGGTCGTATGAGAATGGAAAGCATGAACCAACATTATCAATGCTAAAAAGAATTACGAATTATTATCAGGTTAGTTTGGGATATTTTGATGATGATGTAAAGCCATAAACTTTTATTATCATACACAAAAACTTAGAGATTCCACAATATATTGTGTTTAAGACGCTGAATCTGTGCGAAAATGGGAGTGTGGGGGCGTATCTCTGCACTCCCACTCCTTTTCCCCTCTGCCCGGAGGTTCACCTCCGCCTCCGGGCCTCCTATGCCCTTGTAGCTCAGTAGGTAGAGCGGCCCAAGAATATGGGTGATTAAAGCGTCGCCGGTTCGAGTCCGGTCAAGGGCAAATTTATACCCTTTTGGGGAACTAGATAAGCTGCTCCAAAGGCCACGGAGCTGACACCCCGGAAAGACGGGGGCATGCGGAACATAGGCACCCCCAAAATGGGGAGGTCACAGCAAGCGAAGGGCACGTTGCCCTAAGTGCTAAAGCGGGGCAGGGCCGCGATGTTCCACCAGAGGCCGGGTAGCTCCCGGATGATCTGAGCGTAGCGCAAGTCCTCAGAGAGAATGACAATGCCCGCTGAAAACTGCGCCAGAGTTCCGTAATCGGGGCCGATATGCGGCGTATGACAATTTAAGCGAGAAGCGCACATATACGGGTGTAGCTCAATGGAGAGCGCCGGTCTCCAAAACCGGAGGTTGGGGGAACAGAGCCTTCCACCCGTGCCAGGGCGCAAGTCCTTACAGAATTTCTTGGCGAAAGGCAAGTGAGAAAAGCCGAAAAACTCACGGCTCCCCCGCAAAGGGGGATATGCCGCCCCGCAGTTGCACGAGACGGGGGTGGGGATAATGGGAGGAAACGCATGGCGGGGTAATCTCCCGCCGTCTCTCGAAAAATGGTTGAATACCGGGGATAGGCCGACGGGCCGAAAAGGGAGGTGCCACCTTACTCCTCTTCCCTGGGTCAACATAAATGGTGGAAACGAAAATTCAGAAAGGCGGTATATCCATGAACGACTTGATGATTTTTAACAACCCTGAGTTTGGGGAGATTCGTACTGTGGGATTGGACGGGGAGCCATTGCTGGTTGGTAAGGATGTGGCATTAGCACTGGGTTACACGAACCCACAAAAGGCAATCCGTGACCACGTTGATGATGAGGATAAGACGGTGAACGAAACGTTCAGCGTCAACGGGACACCGATTGTACTTATCAACGAGAGCGGCCTGTATTCCCTCGTCCTTTCCAGCAAGCTTCCCGGGGCCAAGAAGTTCAAGCGCTGGGTGACGAGTGAGGTATTACCCAGCATTCGCAAGCACGGGGCTTACATGACCTCGGACACGATCGATAAGATGATAAACTCTCCGGAGTTTGGCATCAAACTGCTTACTGCGCTGAGAGACGAACAGGATAAGAGAAAGGCGCTGGAGACAGAGCTGGATAGGAGCAAGGAATGGTATTCCATCAAACGAGTAGCACATCTGAATGGAGTATCATATAAGGTTTTTGACTGGCGGAAGCTCAAACTCGAAAGCCAACGACAGGGATATGGAGTTAAAAAGATTTTCGATGCCAATTATGGCGAAGTCAATACTTACCACGTGAACGTGTGGGAAAAAGTTTACCCCAATATGGAACTATAAGAATAGTTGACAGGAAGGTGGTGTTATGGCTGCACGGCTGACAGATCGCCAGAAAAAGAAAATAGTGGCTGATTATCTGGAAACCGAGAGTTATAACGCCACGGCAAAGATGAATGGTGTATCAAAGGACACGGTAAAACGCATTGTGCTGAATTGCGAAGGATTCTTCCAAAAAGCGCAACAAAAAAAGAAACAGAATACATTGGATATGCTTGCCTTTATGGATTCCCGTAAAGAGAAGATGCAAGAGGCAATAGACCTTCATCTTAATGCACTGACGGACCCTGAAAAGATAGATGATGCTGGTTTGTCTCAAATTGCGACTTCCTTCGGGATCATCGTTGATAAAGCCACAAAGAATACGGCAAGCGGAAACGACAGCTTAAACAAATTGGATGGGCTGTTAAAGGAGTTCAAAGATGCTGTTAAGTCCGAAACAACATGAATTTGTTCTGAACGCCAATAGGCGGTGGAATTTCAAAGGTGGCGCAACCAGAAGCGGAAAGACTTATCTTGATTTTCGGTGGATGATTCCAATTCGCATCCGAGATCGCGTCGGGAAAGATGGGCTGACAGTTATTCTTGGGGTTACAAAATCAACGATTGAACGAAATGTGTTGGAGCCGATGCGGAACCTATATGGAGACACGCTGGTTGGCTCAATTTCCAGTGACAACACAGCATGGTTGTTTGGAGAGAAATGCTATTGCCTGGGAGCTGAGAAGGTTTCCCAAGTATCAAAAATTCGTGGCGCATCCATCAAATACTGCTATGGGGATGAGGTGGCCGACTGGAGCGAAGAGGTATTTGAACTTCTGAAAAGCCGCCTAGATAAAGAGTATTCTTGCTTTGATGGTACCTTCAATCCGCAATATCCCGGACACTGGCTAAAACAGTTTCTTGATAGTGATGCGGATATATTCAGCCAGACATATACAATTGATGATAACCCGTTTTTGCCAAAAAAATTTGTTGACAACTTAAAAAGAGAGTACGCCGGAACGGTATTTTATGATCGGTACATATTAGGAGAATGGGCGCTGGCAGAGGGACTTGTCTACCCTATGTTCAGCATGGACAAGCATGTTATTCGCGGAAACCCTGATGGACCTGGATTATATTATATCGCTATCGACTACGGCACAATGAATCCAACGGCGATGGGGCTGTGGCGCGTTTATCGCGGGGAGGCTGTCATGCTGAAGGAGTATTATTACGATGGTCGGGCCAAGAAAAAACAAAAGACCGATGAAGAATATTATCAGGACCTGGAGAAGTTTGCGGATGGGAAGAAGATCGAACGTGTGATCGTTGACCCTTCTGCGGCAAGTTTCAAGGAATGTATACATCGGCATGGGAAATTTGCCGTGTGGGATGCGGATAACTCTGTTTTGGATGGAATCCGGCTGACGGCAACTTTGCTGCAAACTGGACAGATCAAGTTTCACGAGAGCTGCGAGAATACGTTCCAGGAATTTCAATCCTACATGTGGGATGGAGATGCCGGGGAAGACAAAGTCATTAAAGAGTCAGATCACTCAATGGACCAGATGCGCTATTTTTGTAACACCATTATGTGGAGAGAGATCGCATGAGTGTTTTTGTCGGCTGGTTGGGCCGCTTGAAAAACTTCATATTTCCGCAGGCGGTGACTCAGCGGGAGTTTGGCGTTAAGCCTGCCACGGGACAGACAATGGAGAGGAACATCAACCTGTGGTTTGCTATGTATGTCAACCGACCGCCCTGGGCGGTTCCTCCTGTGGTTCCGATGGGCCTGCCAGCAGCGATCTGTAGAGAGATTGCCCGCCCGACGCTGGCGGAACTCACAGTAAGCATTGCGGGCAGTGCCAGGGCGGACTATCACAACGAGCAGTTTCAAGCAGCGCAAGAAAGGTTCCTACAGCAGCTTGAGCTTGGGCTTGCAACAGGTGGTATTGCGCTGAAACCGTATGTTTATGGGAACCGTATTTTGGTGGACGGAACTAGCGCGGCAGCGTTTCAGCCTACAAAATTTGATGCTTCTGGTACCTGTGTTGGAGGCGTGTTCCGTGAAAAAGCACAAGCCAATGATAAATACTATGTCCGGCTGGAATACCACAACTTAGAGGGTACTACATATACCATCCAGAACAAAGCATACCGCAGCGACAGCAGCGGTTCCGTGGGACCTGCAGCCGCTTTGAATGAGGTTCCGGATTGGGCGGATATCCCGCCAGAAGTCAAGATAGAAAACCTGGAAGGACCGCTCTTTGCCTATTTTAAGCCCCCGCAGTCAAACAATGTGGACACCGATGATAAAACCGGTGTGTCCGTATATGGAGGGTCCGCTGTAGAACTCATCCAAAGAGCGGACGAGCAGTGGGATTTGATCCGGTGGGAGTACAAGAGCGGCCAGAGAAAGATATTTATGGACGCTACAGAAACAGTAGCAAGGGACTTCGACAAACGCTTGTTTGAGATTGCTCCGTTCTCCAAGGACGGCAAGTTTTTTGAACAGTTTGAACCCTCTTTTCGGGACGAACCGCTTTATCGAGGGCTACAAAATATTCTGAAACAAATTGAGTTCCAGGTTGGCCTCTCTTATGGCACGCTGTCAGACCCACAAAGTGTTGAAAAGACGGCGACAGAGATTCGCAACAGCAAACAGCGGATGTTTATCACTATCGATAGCATTCAAAAAGCGTTACAGCATACCTTTGACAGCCTGATCTATGCCATGGACGTGTATGCTACACTGTACAATCTGGCGCCTGCTGGAGGCTATGAAGTCACCTATTCTTGGGGAGACAGCGTTCTTGATGACGCTGACGCAAAGGAAAAGGAGCGGGCTAACGACCGGCAGGATGTTTCCATGGGCGTGATGAATGATTGGGAATACCGGGCAAAATGGTATGGAGAGGACGAGGCCACAGCCAAGAAAATGCTGCCGAAAATGGAGGACATGACGAACGAAGGAGAGAATGAGATTGAATGAGATACCCGTTTTCTCCAGAAGTTTTGGATGCGCTTCCGGAAGAATTAGCGGAGTTGTTCCGAAGCCTGGAAGAGACGCTCCTTGATGAAATATGCTCTCGGCTGAAACTGGCCGGAGAACTGAATGAGGTCACGGTGCAGGATATCCGGGCTCTGCGGTCACATGGAATTGGCCTAAAAGAGATAGAGAGGGCCATCCAGCGAACGGCCAATATCAGCGAGCAACGGCTCAATAGGCTGCTGGAGGACGTGGTGGAACGTAACCAGCGGTATTACAAAGAGGTCATAGACCTTGCGGGGATGACGGCTCCTGAGACATTGGTAAGTGCTATGGATATTGCCGCGATTACGGCGCAGGCACAAAGAGAGGTCAGCAACCTGACCCGATCCATGGGCTTTCTGGTGGACAGTGGGCGGACGATGCTGACACCAGCCCGTGCTTATCAATGGGCGCTGGATAACGCGGAGATGCAGGTTATGAGCGGAGCAGTCAGCTATAACCAAGCTATTAGAAATACTGTTAAGCAGCTTGCAGACAGCGGCATCAAGATCGTGGCTTATGAGAGCGGACACCGGGACCAAATCGACGTAGCAGCCCGCCGAGCAGTGATGACGGGCGTCTCCCAGCTCTGTGCCAAATACACGGAGCAGAGTGCGGAATACTTAGAAACGCCATATTTTGAAGTATCAGCCCATATCGGGGCACGAGATCAAGGTACTGGATGGCAGAACCATAAAGCGTGGCAGGGCCGGGTGTATTCTGTTAGAACCGGAGACAAATACCCAAGTATCTATGAAGTATGCGGACTTGGCTATGTGGATGGTTTAGAGGGAGCCAACTGCCGTCATATCAGGACCGCTTTTGTAGACGGCGTGATGGAGCGGACGTATACCGACAAAGAACTGGAACACATTGACGACGGGCATGATGTGGAGTTTGAGGGCAAACGTTATACAGCTTATGAAGCTACACAAAAGCAACGCCAGATCGAGCGGACCATCCGAAAGCTGAAGCGGGAACAGACTGCATATAAGGCGGCAGGGCTTGAAGAGGACGCCCAGACGGTGACAGCCCGCATCCGGCGTCTGAACAAGGAATACAGAGATTTTAGCGAAGCTGCGGGTTTGCCATTGCAGCGGGAAAGGATGCAGGTTACCTATACGGATATTGAATCCGAACAAACCGCCTCGGCACTCAAAGTGCAGCGTGATGCAGAAGCGCCAATCAGGCAGGCGATCCGCAACGGTGAATATCCATTAGAGATCAATCCGGAGAAACAGGCGCGGCATATGGCCGGCACTGCTACACCGGGCAGAAGCGTGATAACGGTTTCTGTGGAGGAGTTGCAAGCGATCATAAACGCGAAGGCAGGTAGCGGAAAAATCAATCTTACAGATGATTTTACAAAGTGGAAAAACACAGAAATTATTGATGCCGGAAAAGAAATTGGCTATACAGTTAACAGAAACGGTGATATAATAATTGCAAGAAGTATCAAAATCCATTACAGCAAAAGCGGTACGCATGGTGTTCCGTTTTCAGGGGGGTGGAAAAAATGATAATTAACGATCCCACGATTTACTTTTGGAAGAAAATTAAAGTTTTTTCCACAAGTGGACGTGTAACGACCGGGGAACTCTATGGGTATGACTACGATTTTGATGATGATGGAAATGAATTTCTGGAGTTCGATGTGGAGAATGAACACGGCTTGTTGATTGGATTTACGGAGGACGAGCTTGAGCGCATCGAGATTATTGGATGAAAAAACAAACAAAGAAACTATTAAAGCGTGGGCCATAATTGGGGCCATTCTTGACCGTGGGAATGACGCGATTATTCGAAAAAAAGAAAGTGGATTTCTCATCATCGAGGAAAAGAAAAAAACAGTATATCGCTCCCCCGACCGATAGGGGCCGGGGAAGGACCGTTGGGGTCAACTACCGAGGATTTCTCGGTGGTTGACCCTTTTTCTTTTGACCGACCCGAAGTCGCTAAACTACGGGAGATTCAATTAAATTTGGCTATCCGCAAGCCTAAAAGTGCGGGGCGGTTGGTCACGGCAACGACCTAAAAAGCCTAGCCGCAAAGGAGAACGCATGAAAACAGAAGAACTGCTTGAAATTGGACTGACAGAGGAACAAGCGACAAAGGTTTTGGCGATCAACGGGAAAGACATTGAACGATACAAAAAGGCGGCAGATACAGCAAAGGCGGACCTTGAAGCGTCTCAGGAACAACTTTCACAGAGAGATGCGGATATTGAGAAGTTAAAAAAATCTGCCGGTGATGTGGATGGCATCAAGCAGCAGTTGGCTGACCTGCAGACCAAGTACACCACGGAGACAGAGCAGTATCAGAAGCAGATTGCAGATCGTGACTATGCAGATGCTGTCAATCATGCGATTGCCGACAAGGGTGTAAAGTTCAGCTCTAAAGCCGCGGAAAAGGCGTTTGTTGCGGACCTTACCGCCAACCGCCTGACGCTCAAAAACGGGGCTCTGGAAGGGTTTGAAGATTACCTGAAGGCGCAGCAAGATAGCGACCCAGCTGCGTTCCAGGGGGACAAGCCTGCCCCGTCGTTTGCAAAGCCTGTTGGCCCTGGCGGGCCTCCTGCTCACGAGAGCAAAGGAGCCATGTACGCCAAGCAGTTCAATCAAATGTACGCAACCCAAAATACTACGAAGGAGTGAAACGAATGTCTCATTTTTACAGAGTGAATGGCACTTTTCGGCCGAACTTCCTGGAAAGCGAGGTTGGGCTTGTCCTGAAAACCTATCAGATTCCAGCTTCTATGGGCGTGGCGGATGAGTATGGAAACAAAATCGTTGCCGCCGGAACTGTGTTCCCGTCCAATGATGGGAGCGCCGCGGGTATCGTTTTTGACGATGTGGATGTCACCCACGGCGACCACGAAGGGAGCGTCATGCTGGCTGGCCGTGTTCTGAAAGAACGCCTGAATATCCAGAGCGCCGCCGAGACACCGCTGAAAGCGGCTGGGATTGTGTTTGTGGATGCGCCCGAAGTTACCAGGGGATATTGCCTGACCTATGAAAAGGACGATGGTACAGGCACGCCTCCGGTTGATACCCATGAATACCAGGAGGGCAGTTATGCCCCTGTATCAACCGATTATCCGCTGACTAAAGCGAGCAATACACAAACCGGATGGGCGCTCTCCAGCGGCGGGCCTGCGGTTACATCGGTCAAGATGACCAAGGATGCAAAGCTCTATCCCGTCTGGACTTCCGCAGGCGTCTAACAAGGAGGATTGACAAATGGCTGATATTTTAACTTTGATTTCCGATGCTGAAAGACTGGACTTCTCTCAGAATCTGTCTGTTGCCCGCCCTGCATACCTGGGCGACCGGCTTTTCCCTGATCAGAAGACCGAAAACCTCAAGGCGGAATATATGCGGCTTGCCAATGGCGCTACCCTGCCTGTGATGGCTACCGTCCACGCCTTTGACACGGAGGCAGAGATCGGTTCCCGGCCTACCTTTGACAAGATGGAGGTCGAAAAGCTGCTGATCAAGCGCAAGATCAACCAGACTGAACGCATTCGGCTCCTGAGTGAATCCGGGGTGTATGCCGATGACGCCATTGTGCGCTATGTTTTTGACGACATGCGGATGATGGCGGATGCAGTGAAGGTCCGTACTGAGGTTGCCAAGATGGATGTGCTTGCCACCGGCAAGATGAACATCAATGAGAATCGCCTTAAGATGACCGTTGATTATAAAGTTCCCAGTGAAAACCTGGCCTTCGATTTGGACATGTCCGCTGATGCTGATGTCATTGGTCAGATTCAAGCCATTGTGGACCAAGCCGCTGAGATGGGGTACACCATCAACGAGGCAATTACCTCTAACAAGGTAGTCCGTAAGTTAGCGACCAATAAGGGCATTCAGACCCTGATCTTTGGTTCTGTTGGACAGGGGACCTATGTTCCCAACGAGCGTCTACGCGGTTTGTTTTCGCAGCTCTTCGGATTTGGAACCATCACAACCTATGATCTGCGATATAAGACTCAGAAGGCGGACGGCACTGAGACGACGCACCGCTTCTATCCGGAGGATAAGATCACTTTCACCGCAGTTCCGCAGGTGGGTGTGGGCTTGTGGGGCGTGTCTCCAGAAGAGGCGGAGTATGGACAATACAACGAAAAGTCCGCCGATCAGTACATCACCATCACCCAATGGGCGACGCCTGACCCTGTAGCGGTGTGGACGAAGGCCACCGGATTGTTTATCCCGGTCCTTCCTGACCCCAACGGCCTGTTTGTGGCCTCTGTAAAGCCAGACGCTGCCTCGGGGGGTTAAATGAGCTGTTGAGCGCGGCTTCACTCTCCACGCCCGACTTCTCCAGCATGACTCGGGCAGAAATGCTTGATTATGCTGTGGAGAACGGCGTGGGGGGTGTCAACAGCTCCATGAAAAAGGCCGATATTTTAGCGGTACTCCGGAGGACGGCGCTATGATTTATGCGAGTTACGAGTTCTATTCGTATGTGTACTTCGGGAAATCTATTGAGCCATCTGATTTTCCGAGACTCGCGCTTCGGGCAAGCTCCTACCTTGACTGGTGTACGGCTGGAAGAGCCGCCAAACATGCAGACCTGGAAGCGGTAAAGATGGCGTGCTGCGCCCTTGCTGAGGACTACCAGACGATTGATTCCGCCAGGATGCTGGCAAACAGGAGCCTATCTTCTGCATCTGGAGACGGCGGAGAGCTGCAAAGTCAGACGGTTGGAAGCTGGTCCAAAACCTATCGTTCCGGAGGGTCAAGCGCCAAAGACGCGCTGAATGCGGCAGAAAGTGCACAAGGAGTTCTTATGGAGACGGCGAAAATGTATCTTGCTGGAACTGGGCTTTTGAAAGCAAAGGGGTACTACGCGTGAGCATGTTTCCACATGTTGTTACACTCTATAACACGAAGAGTATAGAGCTGCCGGAAAACAAATTTGAGCCTACTTTGGTCAATCACATCACTGTTCTGCGTGGTGTACTCCTGGACGCCTCCAAGGGCGTTAATGTGAGCAAGAGCGGCCTGGAAGGGGCGGACGCGGTTACCTTGTATATCCCGGTCAATGTTGATGCTGTGGATGGCTTAACAGGCAGAAAGAAGCGGTATGTCGGACCAAGAGAATTTTGGAATGCAGACGACAAGACCGGCCTGTGGACGCTCTCTGTAAGCCGCGACTGCTTTTTCGTCAAAGGGGAGGCCGTACACCCAGATTGGACGGTGCAGACCATCAAAGCGGCATATAATAACGTCTACGATGTGAGTAAGGTGGACTTCAAGGATTTTGGCGGAGATATGTCACACTTTCAAGTGGGAGGTGCTTGAAATGCTGAGACTCACGGTACACACCAAAGGCCTGGAGGAAATCAAGGATAAATTGATGCAAGGATCTTCAAAAGCTGAACACACTCTTGCTATTCAAATCCGGAAGGACACGTCTCCTTACGTGCCTGCGTTAACAGGAGACTTGGATAGGAGAACAAAAGTAGACGGGTCTCGCATTATATATCCAGGGCCAGAATCCAGGATGCTATATTACGGGAAATTGATGGTTGATCCCGAGACGGGAAGCAGCTACGCGCCAAAAGGCGGCACAAAGGCGGTCACAGATAAGGACCTGGTGTTTAACAAATCGATGCACGCACAGGCGCAATCCCACTGGTTCGAGGCTAGTAAGTCAGAAAACCTTGAGAAGTGGGTGCGAGTAGCAGACAAGGCGGTGAAGAATGATCTCTGATAAAAAAGAACGGCCTAAAGTGTTGGCTGCGGCGGAAGAGGTTCAAACAATTTCCCGCTCTATGCTGGTTTGGGCAAATACCTTTCCGGACAAGCCTGTTGCCATCATCAACTATGAATTTTTAGATGTGGACATGGCAAAGCCCGCTGAGGTAGGAATGACTCTCTCCACGATTCCTGGAACTTACATTACAAGCAAATACATTCTGGGCGGATATCAAGCGGAATATCAGTTTGAAATGCTCTATCGAATCAAACCGGGAGACAGCATAGATGCACGATTGGAAGCTGTCGAGCTGTTGAACAGATTCGGGGACTGGGCCAGAACGAATAAACCGGAGCTTGGAAAGGGAATCCGCGCACTGAGAGTGGAGCCTACCACACAGGCCGCAAAACTGGCCGCACTTGAAAACGGCTATGAAGACTATCAAATTTTAATGCGCCTGACTTATGAAGTCGGAGTTTGAAAGGAGAGAAACCAATGCCCGATATGGAATTTAATACGACAGCCGGTCAAACGGTAGACCGTGAGCTTTTGGTGGCGTATCTCAATACGGGGGACAGTTCTACACCTGTTTGGAGTCCTTTGGGGACCCGTGTCACAGACAGTTCTATGGAATACGATTGGCAGGAGGACTCTACAAAAGATATCCTTGGGACTACCAGAACCAGCATGAAAAAGCCGATCATCACGCAGAGCTTTGACCCCAGTGAGTTGGATGCAGGAGACCCCGCCATCACAAAGATTTGGAATTTAGCGGTCAGAGAGCAAAATGCTGCTGCTCTTGCAAACCAGGACATGTTGATTGTACACCTTTATGCTGGCACAGCTCAAACCGCTGCGTTTGCGGAGCGATATTCCGCCTGTATGGTTAAGCCGTCCAGCCTGGGCGGGGAGGGCGGCGGCTCTGTTGGAATGCCCTATGATGTGACCTTGGGTGGTACAAGAACAACCGGAACGGCGTCTGTTTCCGGCGCTAAGGTGACTTTTACTCCAGACGAGGTGTAAGACGTGAAAGAACTGAGCTTTGACAGCGGACTTGTTACATATTCCCTGAATGGGAAGTGTGAGGTATCTTTTAACCCGACTGACAGCAACTTTGTGGAAAAGCTGTACTCCGCCTTTGAAGAACTGGATAAAAAGCAGGAAGGGTATAAGGCACAAATTGAAAAAATTGCAGACAAGCGGGAAATCTTTGCCTTTGCAAAAGAGCGGGATGCTGAAATGCGCGGCATCATTGACGGCGTGTTTGGCGACGCGGTTTGTGATGTGCTGTTTGGCGGTATGAATGTTTATGCTTTGGCAAACGGGCTTCCGGTGTGGTGTAATCTCATGCTGGCTGTGATGGATGAAATTGATTCTTCATTCGCGCGCGAACAGAAAGCCACGAATCCCAAGCTCCAAAAGTATCTAAATAAGTACCAAAAGTATCAAAGAAGCTGAAGTAAGGAGCACGGCATGAGTTATGGACTGCCAAAAACCGTTGAAATAGACGGAGAAGAGTTTGCTATTCGCTATGATTATCGTGTCATCCTTGACATTTTTGAAATTCTGAACGACCCAGATTTCAACGATCAAGAACGAGCTCTTGCCGTGCTCCAAATCTTCTATGTGGAATTTGACCAACTGACGGATTATGACGCGGCGATTCAGGAGTGCTTTCGCTCTATGAACGGGGGAAGGGAAGAAGTATCCAAACAAAAACAGCCGCAGCTGATGTCCTGGAAAAATGATTTTTCTATGATTGTTGCCCCAATCAACCGAGTCCTTGGATATGAAGTGCGGGCAAAAGAATATGATCCGCAGACCAATACAGGAGGAGTTCATTGGTGGACTTGGCTAGGTGCCTACATGGAAATTGGGGATTGCTTATTTGCGCAGATCATTCGTATTCGGGAAAAAAGAGCGCTTGGAAAACCGTTGGATAAAGCAGACAAAGAGTTTTATAGAAAAAACCGGGATATCATTGACCTAAAAACACAGTACACCGATACAGAGCAAGAGCTTTTGAAGGCATGGACAAAAAGTAAGACGGCACCCGAAACAGGCACCGTCTGAGGCATTCATTACTGAGCTTTTTTCAATTCTTCAATTTGCCGGGTATGTATAGCCACCGTCTTTTCAAGATCATCCACGCGATCTTCCATAATGTCCATAGCTTCTTGCGGGATCATTTTAGACCCCATTGAATCTAGCTTTTCAAACAATAATTTGAATTGTGGGGCAAATGTATTCTCAATGATTACCTGCATATTTGCCATAGACTCTTTGAGGATTTCTTTCTTCTGCTGCTCCATCATCGTATGAATCGCTTGCAGGTCCTTTTCATCTAGCATCCCAATCACCTCTTGTTTGCTATTATACGGGCTGGCTGGATAGCTGTCAAGAAACTTGATTTGTTAACAACTCCATATTGAAACGGAGGAGGTTTTACTAATTTATGTCCTCTTTACAAATTACAAAATGCTGTTTGCTTTCCACAGCTGTTCCGGCGTCTATGTAAGATGTTTGAAATTCCTCCCAATCCGATGGTAGTTCCCAAACTACGTGACCAACGATTTCCATTCCAGGAGAAACGGCTCCTACAAAGACAACTGCATCATCAATACTGCCAACTACGACTTTTGGAATTACTTTCTTTCCATCGGCGTAAGCATTAAACCCGATGCTGGCTACATTTTGAACGCTGTCCATTGTATTTTTTGCGGAGAAGATTATACACAAAAGTCCGTTGCTTGCATCGTCTGGCTCTATTGTTCCAAGAGATGTTTCAAGTGCATCAGTCCATTTGATATCTACAACGGAGATATCAAAACAGTCTCCTTTTAAAACTCCATCAATCCCAACACTTTGTTCAGTTGTTTCCAACTGCTTACTATCATCTGCTGGCTGACTAGAAGTATTGTTTTCTATATTTGCTTGTGCAGAAGGCCAAGAGATAGCAAAGAGAAAAACAGCGAAAAAAACAGCCATATTGATTGCCCATTTCTTTTTCGCTTTCTTTCTTAGAAAAGCAACCACAAACAAGAGAAATGAAACAAAAAAACCAAGAATTGATAAAAGACCCAGAATAGCATCCATTTTCTTTCCTCCCCAAAAATTAAGGTGGTGATCTTATGGCCGCTGATGGCTCTATTGTAATTGATGTTGATCTTGATAATAAAAAGGCGCAACAAGAACTGAACAAACTAAACAAAAAAATTGAGAGCTTAAATGATCAGATTTATATTAAGCAGCAACAACAAATGCCGTTGATTGAACAATCTAGGCAACTTGGGGCAGAGCTGGATGCTGCAAAAGCAAAACTAGAAGGAATGAGAAGCGGCGGCGAGTTTTTCACGTCTTCCAGTATCAATCAGCAGGCAGAAAAGGTAAAGCAGCTCCAAAAAGAATGGGATGCTGTGCAGAAAAAGGTGGAGAGCTACGATGCTTCTATTGAGAAAACCAACATTGCCCTTAATCTGACCAAAGAAAGAGCGGGAGATATTCAAAAGCAACTTGCATCTTCTGGACCAAACACAGAAATAATGTCACAGGCCATGGAGCGGATGCAAAAGAGCGCCGGAAAGTTTTCCATGAGACTACGAGAAGTGGTACGAAGCGCGTTGATTTTTACGGTGATCTCTCAGGGACTTGCCTCTCTGCGAGAATGGTTCGGAAAGGTCATTAAAACCAATGACGAAGCGACTGCGGCCATCGGTACATTAAAAGGGGCCCTCCTTACATTAGTACAGCCCCTAGTAAACGTGATTATACCAGCATTTACAACATTTGTAAATGTGCTAGCTAGGATAGTTTCTGCGGTTGCAAAAATTGTTTCTGCACTTTTTGGTACAACAGCTGAACAATCTGCGGAAGCAGCAGAAAACCTTTATAACGAGGCAAATGCAATAGAGAGTGTGGGTTCTGCGGCGGAAAAAGCTACTGGATCATTGGCTGGATTTGATGAGATCAATCAGTTATCTGATAGCTCTTCTAGCGGTTCTGGTGGAGGGACTGGTTCTTTAGATACAATTTCACCTGATTTTCGTGGTGCGATCAGTGACCAATTATTGGGGATTGTTGAATTGTTTACGGGTGCAGCGCTTTTGGCGCTAGGCGCAATTCTCACTTTTACAGGAGTACATGTTCTTCTAGGAATTGGTCTTATGGTGCTGGGTGCCCTTGCAATCTGGGATGCAGCAACATCAAATCCAGGATTGGCAGCAGCTTTAGTGGAAAGAGGGCTAGATACAATTCTTGAAATTGTTGGAGCGTTTATTGCGGTTATAGGTGTAATTCTTGTTGTTACAGGCCATTTTTTGGTTGGAATTGGCATGATTCTAGCAGGAATTTCTATATTTTCTGTGGGCGCAGCAGCGGGAGATGAAGGTAATTTTGCGGAAAATATCAAGTTAAGACTGCTGGAAGCAGCAAAAGTAATAGGCCCTCTCATTGCTGTTTTGGGAGTAGTTCTAATTTGTATGGGACAACTATTGCAAGGAGTTTCGCTTATAATTGCAGGCATTGCATTGTTTGAAGTAGCCTCTGTTGAAGATGACAATGGCATGACGTTGCAGCAAAAGATTGTAACAGTGTTAAGTAGCATTGCAGTAGAAGTTGGGAAAATGCTTGCAATTATTGGCGTTGTATTTCTTTGTATTGGAAAGATTGCGCTTGGCATTGGGTTCTTAATTGCCGGAATTTCCTTATTTGCTGTAGGGGAAACTGCACTCAATTGGGACCTCTTAAAAACAGATATTATTTTGGCATTATCGAATATTTTGCATGAAATAGGTCGATTCCTCTTTGTGATCGGCGTAATTATGATGTTTGTGCCTGGGATGCAAGGCGTTGGTATTGGTATGATGCTTGCTGGAATCGGCGCAGTTGCCTTTTCTGAGATTGCACCAAACTGGAACTTCATTTTAGATAAGTTCAAAGAAGTGTGGGCAAATATCAAAAATTGGTGGAAAACAAATGTTGCGCAGTATTTTACTTTGGACTTTTGGAAAGGGCTTGGGCAAGACATTTTAAATGGACTGCTGGATGGCTTAAAAAGTATTTGGACCAGTGTTTCTAGCTGGGTATCAGAAAAAGTTGGATGGATTACAGGTCAATTCAGTGGAACGAAAAAAAAGGTTTCTGCTGAGTATTCTGTAAACTACCGAGCCGCAACTAGAGATATATCTTTGCCGCGCGGTTCAGTTCCTGCATTAGCTGCTGGTGCCGTCATCCCTCCAAATCGCGAATTTCTAGCGGTTTTAGGCGATCAGAGGAGCGGAACCAACATTGAAGCACCGCTTGATACCATCAAGCAGGCGGTAGTGGAAGCCATGCGAGAGGTTGGTGGACAGGGGAATGGCACGATAACGGTGGTTGTCAATTTGGACGGGAGAGAGGTCGCAAGAAACACGGTTAACCATATTAACCGCATGACACAGCAAGCCGGAAAGCCGGTTCTAAACTTCTGAGGTGGATATGGAGATTTTGAAAATTAACGGGCACGACTATTCCCCATATGTGAAGAGCAAAGGCTTTGGCTGGAGCAGGGAGGACCTAGACAGCGATAAAACGACCCGCACAAAAAATGGGAAAATGCGCCGCCATAAAATTACAACCAAGCGAAAGCTGTCTTATGCCATGCTGGAAATGAACCAAAATCTTTTAGCGCAGTTGGATGACGATTTAAGCTCCGCCACATTTCCAGCTACATACCGTGATCTACATGGTACCATGACCAAGACATTTTACTGTTCCTCGTTCAGCGCCAATATCAGTGAAGTATGGGACGGCGATACTGATATTTGGGAGGGAGCGTCTTTCAATATCATAGAGGTGTAGCTATGGCACAGACGACAAGCAAACTGTGGAAAAGCCTTTGGAGGATGTCAAACACAGAGCGGGAATACAAGTTTGAGATCAACGGAGTTGAGTACGGTCCAGATCAGGAGGTGGAGCACTCTTACAGCAACGGCCTGTTTGAGGATTTCGGAATCGGCAACGCGTACACTGCCAGCTTGAAGATCAGCCTCTTTGCGGACAACATTCCAAAAGCGGCGACCATTAAGCGGTATGTCCGCCTGAAAAATAGGACACAGGTTTCCGAATGGATTCCGAAGGGCACATTCTTCACCAACCGCAGGAGCGAGGACGACGGCTATTGGACGCTGGAAGCCTATGATGCCATGCGTAAGGCAGAGGTGGTTTGGGAGCCGGACCAGAGCCTGGAATTTCCCATGACCATGCCGGACGCTGTTGCGGAGTTCTGCCGCATTCTGGGAGTAACGCTGGACAGCCGGACGGCGCTGAACGCCAACTACACCATTGATTATCCGGCCAACGATTACACCATCCGGAACGAACTGTGTTTTATCGCCGCCGCCCATGCGGGGAACTGGATGATAACAGACGCAAATACCTTATATCTGGTTCCGCTCCTGTCCGCTCCTCCGGAAACAAATTATTTAGTGGATGAACACGGAGACGCCATCACCTTTGGAGGTGACAGAATCCTTGTCTGAACAATTCTTTGTCGGCCTGGACATCACAGGCTTTGAGAATACCGGAAAGTATAAACCCATTTCCCGTGTGACGTTGATAGTCGATGATGAAAACGTATTGACGGCGGGGGACGATACAGGTCTGGAGATCACGGCTTCCTGCCCCCATGCAACACAGGACATGGTTAATACACTTTTATCACAGCTGCAAGGCTATGAATATCAGTCATTTACAGCAGATGCGGCCAATTTGGACCCGTCCGCAGAACTTGGGGACGGCGTTACTGTCAGTGGGCTATATTCCTTTATTTCCAGGCTAGAGGACGATGGAGATGGCTATCCAAGCATATCCGCTCCCGGAGAGGTGGAACTGGAGGACGAATACCCGTCTGCTGGTCCCATGACGCAGGAGTTTAATCGCAAGATCGCAGAGACCCGTTCCACGATCACAAAAACGGCGGAAGAAATCCGTCTGGAAGTGGAAAACGAGATTGATGGGTTGTCGTCCAGCATTTCCGTTCAGTTGGACAGCATTACATCCACAGTGCAGGGTTTGAATGGACAGGTTTCCACGATTTCGCAAAAGGTGAACAACATCACACTCACGGTGCAGAACGGCACGGACCGCTCGTATATTGATCTCTCTGTGGGCGGCGTTACGGTTGCCTCGCAGGTCATTCGATTTACTGGGGATGTGGTGTTTGAGTCCAGCCTGACCGACGGCTCCACCATGATTTCCGGAGACAACATTTTGACTGGCGAGGTCTCCGCAGAATATATCCGGCTGGGCGGAGAAATGGCAGTCTATGAGAGCCTTAGTTCTAGGGCTGACCTGGGCGGCTACATCGGGTATGTAACCAGCTACGATTATAACGGCTCCCGCACCTATGGGATGGGTATGATTGAAGCTGTCAGTGAAAATCAGGTAGTTGCTACTAGCGGCGGCGTTCGTATGACCACCGATAATGGCGAGGTCGTTGTGGCAACCAATATTACACTGGACACCCGAAATGCCGTCAATGTGTACGCAAACCGCTTTACATCGGATGTGGAGCTGAATGTGACTTCTGATCGGAACGCAAAGGATGACATTCGGTATGATGTTGCTGAAAAATATATCTCTCTGTTTGACCGGCTGAACCCAGTGAGCTTTCTCTATAAAGGGAAAGAAGCCAAGCGCCACCTGGGCTTTATCGCACAGGATGTGGAGGATGTTTTAAATGAAATCGGGATGCCGCTGGATGATTTCGCGGCCTTGTCTGTAGATGACGAGGGGCGGTATGGCCTTTCTTATGGAGAGTTTGTCGCGGTGCTGACGGCAAAAATTCAGCAGTTGGAACAACGATTGAAAGCTTTGGAGGGCTGATATGGAAGAGACAAAGAAATTGATTGATGATGCGATTGCCATTCTTTCAACACTTTCTGTGAATGGAGACGCGGTAGAAGTGATGGCAGCAGCCAAGAGCAAGCTGCGGAAAGCATCCGCAAATCTCAAGGAGGAACCCGATGGCCGATAAGAATATCAGCACGCTCCCAGCAGTGGAGAGCATTGACAATGACTCCCTCTTTGTTGCGGAGCAGCAGGGCGTGGCTTCCAAAGTGACGGGCGCGCAGGTTGCGTCATTTGCCAAGGAAGCAGCTAACGCCAATGTACAAGCGGCTGTGGACGCGGCGAAAAAAGCGCAGGAGGCCGCAGAGACCGCAGAAGCGGCGGCGCAGGTAACAGCCCACCCACCCCAGGTGAACGAGGAGACGGGCTTCTGGCAGGTATGGAACAGCGGAACCGGGGCCTATGAAGATACTACCATTCAGGCGGAGGGTCCTGTCGGCCCGCAGGGAACGTCTGTAAAGAGCATTACGCGCACCAGCGGTACCGGAGCGGCGGGAACCACAGACACCTATACGATGTATGATTCGGACGATGAAGCGATTGGAACATTTACTGTGTACAATGGCGCGGACGGCATCGGCTCCGGCGACATGCTGAAAAGCGTATACGACACGAAGAATAAGAACACGGATATTTTTACTTACGCGGACGGGATTCTGGACTCCGCGAAGAGCTACACAGATACCACCATTCAGGCGGCGATCCTGGACAGTTGGGAGGCGAGCTATTGAGCACTCAGGGAGACAAGCTGAAAGCGATTGCGGACGCTATTAGAGCGAAAGAAGGCAGCTCTGACCCTATTGCTGCCAATGATTTCCCGGCGAGAATCGCGGCGATTGAGACGGGGATTGACACCTCTGATGCTACCGCAACAGCTTCTGATATTGCCAGTGACAAGACAGCGTATGTGGATGGAAGCAAAGTTACTGGAAATGTCTATGTAACAGAAAATGGATATACGGCTCAACTCATTGGAACAAGCGCATATATATCTTCTTCATCTAATAAGATCAACATTCAAGGTACGATTACGGACACCTATGGCCGTCTATTCCGAAAAGGAGCAGGCTTCACTGCTGGCCTTTCTGCCTCAAATTTTGGAAACGCCACCGCCGCAGATGTAGCCGCAGCGCTGCAGCGGGCAAAAACATCCGCACGCTACGGCGCACGGCTGTCTTCCGTATCCTCGATCCGTGTCCAAAACGGCGCTGTGGAAATTACGCTCAGCCAGGCCAACAACCGTTTCCCCGCCCTGCTGGATATT
>ENA-UEQB01000951-UEQB01000951.1-human-gut-metagenome-genome-assembly--contig:-NODE-951-length-26418-cov-3.940777_pt1 | contig 26418 bp, 21 predicted proteins | sample MGYA00242901_ERZ507918 | MGnify/ENA primary metagenome ERZ507918 (study PRJEB26167, sample SAMN06115405) | human gut metagenome | host: Homo sapiens | place: China:Sichuan | collected 2016-04-06... | reverse complement strand
GATTTAAGTGCAAATCAACGACGCACTGCATGCTTACTTACTATTTCTACCCGCTGTCAAATCCAGTCAACCCCAGATATAGTTTTGCAAAGATAGAAAATCTTTCGTGACATTGTGCCATGTATTCACAAATATTATCAATCATTCTACACAACTCCTCAAAGTAATGAATAAAAATACCCCTCCGGATCATTTTCCTCCTGTTTTCGGACTATTTTATCCCTTCCTTATCATAAAGATACACTATCTTTGACCCTCAGAGTATTATTAATAAAACTACATACCATGAAAAAACTTATCATTGCGACTCTGCTCTTAGGAAGTACTCCGATACTTTCGGCACAAAAAACAATGAAGTTACCTGCCGTATATAAACCGGTAAAAACCGAAATGTATAAAAAAGGCTGGATAGATTTCAATAAAAACGGCATCAAAGATGTATACGAAGATCCCACTGCTCCCATCGATGCACGTATTGAAGACTTACTCAGTCAGATGAACCTGAACGAGAAAACCTGCCAAATGGTGACCCTCTATGGATACAAACGGGTACTGAAAGATGCATTACCCACTCCCGAATGGAAACAAATGTTGTGGAAAGATGGTATGGGAGCTATCGACGAGCATCTCAATGGATTCCAGCAATGGGGCTTGCCCCCCTCGGATAATGAGAACGTATGGCCTGCTTCGCGTCATGCCTGGGCTTTAAATGAAGTACAACGTTTCTTTATCGAAGAAACCCGATTGGGTATTCCCGTAGATTTCACCAATGAGGGAATTCGTGGAGTAGAAAGTTACAAGGCAACCAATTTTCCTACCCAATTGGGATTAGGACATACCTGGAACCGTAAACTCATCCATCAGGTAGGACTCATCACCGGTCGGGAAGCACGCATGCTGGGATACACCAATGTATACGCTCCCATACTCGATGTAGGACGTGACCAGCGTTGGGGACGCTATGAAGAGGTATATGGAGAATCGCCCTATCTCGTAGCCGAGCTGGGTATCGAAATGGTAAAAGGCATGCAACACAACTATCAGGTAGCCGCTACGGGAAAGCACTTTATCGCTTACAGCAACAACAAGGGTGCCCGTGAAGGTATGGCACGTGTAGATCCTCAAATGTCTCCGCGCGAAGTAGAAATGATACACGTTTATCCCTTCAAACGGGTCATTCAAGAAGCAGGATTACTGGGTGTGATGAGTTCGTATAACGACTATGACGGGCTCCCTGTCCAAAGTAGCTACTACTGGCTGATGACGCGCTTGCGTGGACAAATGGGTTTCCGCGGATATGTAGTTTCCGACAGTGATGCAGTAGAATACCTCTATACAAAACACGGTACTGCCAAAGATATGAAAGAGGCCGTTCGCCAGAGCGTTGAAGCGGGACTGAACGTGCGTTGTACCTTCCGTTCACCAGATTCATACGTACTTCCTTTACGGGAACTGGTACAAGAAGGCGGACTAAGTGAAGAGATTATCAATGACCGTGTACGTGATATCCTGCGGGTAAAATTCCTCGTCGGACTTTTTGATACTCCCTATCAGACAGATTTGAAAGGAGCAGATGAAGAAGTAGAGAAAGAAGAAAATGAAATCGTAGCTTTGCAGGCATCCCGCGAATCGATTGTACTACTAAAAAATGACAAGAACGCACTTCCATTGGATGTAGCTTCTATCAGGAAGATAGCTGTCTGTGGTCCCAATGCAGACGAAACAGCCTATGCACTGACTCATTACGGACCATTAGCAGTGGATGTGACTACCGTGCTCAGTGGTATCCGTCAGAAAGTAGACGGAAAAGCCGAGGTGCTCTACACCAAAGGTTGTGAATTGGTAGATGCCAACTGGCCGGAGTCGGAAATCATTGACTATCCGTTGACAAACGATGAACAGAACAAAATAGACAAAGCAGTGGCACAAGCCAAAGAGGCAGATGTAACAGTAGTGGTACTGGGTGGTGGACAACGGACCTGCGGAGAAAATAAATCCCGCAGCAGTCTTGATCTTCCGGGACGTCAGCTTGACCTGCTGAAAGCAGTACAGGCTACAGGCAAACCAGTTGTACTGGTACTTATCAACGGACGTCCGCTCTCTGTAAACTGGGCAGATAAATTTGTACCTGCTATTATAGAAGCCTGGTATCCGGGATCGAAAGGAGGAACGGCAGTAGCCGACGTACTGTTTGGTGACTATAATCCGGGTGGGAAGCTTACAGTCACTTTTCCGAAAAGTGTAGGCCAGATCCCCTTTAACTTTCCCTGCAAACCTTCTTCTCAAATTGACGGTGGTAAGAATCCCGGTCCGAAAGGTAATATGTCGCGTGTGAATGGTGCCCTTTATCCATTTGGGCATGGGCTGAGTTATACTACATTTGAATATTCGGATATCAGTATTTCTCCCAAAGTTATTACTCCCAACCAAAAAGTGCAAGTGCGTTGTAAAATAACCAATACTGGAAAACGTGCCGGAGATGAAGTGGTGCAACTTTATGTACGCGATATCCTGAGTAGCGTCACTACCTACGAAAAAAATCTTGAAGGATTTGAACGTATTCATCTGCAACCGGGCGAAACGAAAGAAGTATCATTCACTCTCGACCGTAAAGCACTGGAACTTCTCAACGCCAAAAACGATTGGGTAGTAGAACCGGGAGACTTCAGCATCATGCTGGGTGCTTCTTCGGAAGATATCCGGTTAAGTGATATCTTGACTGTAAAAGAGTATGGTGCCATAGAGACAGGACAAACAAAAACAGCCAACCCTGTCAGTGCCAGCACTAACGGAGAAATGAAGAATAATGTACTTGATAATAATTTATCCACTGTCTGGGAAGGAAATAAAGGAGATTATATTACCTTTGCTCTTGAGAACGGAGCCAAAGTAGACGGAGTTTCCATAGCCTTCAGCCGCGCCAACGGACTACCAGCCGAATTTGAAATTCAACTCTCGGGTGGCGGAGGACAATTCCTTACCGTATACTCAGGCACTGTAAAAGAGTATAACAAACTGCTTCCTTTCCGTTTCAAAGGAACCACTGCAAGCGATCTGCGTATCGTACTGGGCAGCGACCGTGTGGGTATCTCAGAAGTGAAACTGGAACAGTTGAAAAAGAAATAAACTATGTTCAGATTGGTTATCGGCCTGTGTGCCGCCAGCATGCTGTCATCCGCCTGTACTACCCGCAATGCATCTCAACAACGGGCAGAACATGAATTGACTATGCTGGTGGGTACTTATACATCAGGTAGCAGTAAAGGCATTTATACATTTCGTTTCAATGAAGAAAGCGGCGTGGCAACTCCACTTAGTGAAATAGAAGTATCAAACCCCTCCTATCTTACTCTCTCACCCGACAATCGATTTGTATACGCTGTCAGCGAAGAAAACGATTCGACAGCTGCTATCAACGCTTTTGCCTTTGACAAGAAGAAGGGTACATTGACTCTTTTGAACAAACAAAGAACAAAAGGAGAAGATCCATGCTACGTAGCTACCGATGGGAAAAAAGTGCTTACCGCCAACTACAGCGGCGGCACAATGTCTGTTTTCCCTATCCGGTATGATGGTTCTCTAGAATCAGTTGATACGCTGTTTCAAGGTACGGCTTCAGGACCGGACCCGGACAGGCAGGCTACTCCACATATTCATTGTACGCTCTTCTCTCCGGATGGTAATTATATTTTTGCAACTGACTTCAGTGCCGATCGTATATTACGTTACGCGGTACATTCAAAAGAGGAGTTGCCACGACCTTTGGCCGAGACTGTAAACATTCAGCCCGGATCTGGTCCAAGACACCTGATATTCAGTAAAGACGGAAAGTATGCTTATTTAATAAACGAGTTGTCCGGAAAAGTAATTGCTTTCACTTATTCGGACGGGAGGCTGAATGAAATACAAACAATTGTAGCGGATACCATACAGGCAAGAGGTAGTGCAGATATCCACCTGAGCCCGGACGGTAAGTATTTATATGCAAGCAACAGACTGAAAGAGGATGGAATTGCCATCTTTGAAGTGAATCCGGAAAAAGGCACACTGGCTAAAGTTGGTTATCAGCTAACAGGCCTTCATCCACGCCATTTCAATATAACTCCTAACGGAAAATTCTTGTTGGTAGCCTGCCGGGATAGTAATATGATCCAGGTTTTCGAAAGAGACACAGTAAGCGGATTACTTAAAAATACCGGTAAGAATATAAAGATGAGCAAACCTGTATGTATTCAGTTTGCTGAGAATAAATAAACTAACAACGGTATATTGCCCTGTCATTAAAACGCAGATTAACACAGATTACCGCACTTAAAATCTAAGTTTTGCGATAATCTGTGTTAATCTGCGTTTTAGAAATTCCTTATTAATGATAAAACTGTCAGGCTTTCTTGACATACACTTCTATAAAAGAACAGCTCAAGATAGATATTCATTACTTTCTTGCTATTGCTTTCACCGTTACTCCATTTCCTTTTTTTGCACATTGAACGCACTCCTTACGTAAAGTACCTTCTTTCAAATTAAAAATGAGATCCGGATTAAAATGTTGTCCGTTAATTCGGGTTTCAAAATGCAAATGCTCTGTTGTAGCCCGTCCTGTACGTCCGGTCAAAGCCACTGGTTGCCCGGCTAATACCCAGTCTCCACTCTGCACCAGATTCTTCACATTATGACTATAAATGGTCTCAAGTCCGTTCGAATGGCGAATCACCACTACATTTCCATAAGCAGCATAAGGTTTTGACATTCGCACAACTCCGCTAAAAGCAGCACGTATCGTATCGCCGGCACACGTTTTTAAGTCCGCTCCACTATGTCCTCTCCGGGTTCCATACGGAGAAATAACCTTTGCACCAGGCAATGGAAAAGCGTATTCATTCTCTGTCATAGTGTCTAAATGCAACAAGAGATTCTTATCCTTAGTAAACAATCCCGGTGTCGCTACCCGGATATGATTGATCTCCATAATTGAAAAGTGTGGTTTCTCGGGTAAATCTACATTATTTACTATAGAAAAAAGAGTACATAATAGCCAAATCAATGTGCTTTCCATACTTTCGATAATTATTCAAAGAAAAATAGTTGCGCACTATCACAACCAGCATATTTTTTTAATAACTCCTGTATCATATCAGCCGCTTCAGCCAATCCGTCTGCACCACTATATCCATTGACTATTGCAAGGATATGAGTAGTATCCAATCCCATTTTTGTTCGTTCATTATCACTGGTAGGCGTACCTATACCTCCTATTTCATCCCTGTATACGGGTAATCCTTCAATATTCAGCACACCTCTGCCAATACCTTCAAAAGGTTCATCTGCCTTTCCGATTCCCAGTTCCAATATTGATCCTTTTATCTTATCGGCATCAAAACCACCAATGGAATAGCCGGTACGAAGCGACACTAAATTAATCAAATCAACCAGCGTATCTATCTGATACAATGGAATACCACGCATTAAACGTCTGCGCAAAGCCTCAGCCGAAGGACGGTAACGTCCCGGATCTTTACCACAACGCTTATATGCCTCACGAGTAGCAGCAATAGCCGGCTGCAACTTAATATCTTCCATCCGTGTAGTCGAAGTCAACTCTTCAGTAAAAGCATTTATCTCCTCCCAAAGTCCTTCACAGTAAGCTGTGTTTTTGACCTCTGCATAGACTGCTACTCCCGCAAAACCGGGACATGCTTCTTTTATTTCTTTAGATACTGTTATCATAAAAAAGTTATAAGGTTATGAGGGTTATAAAGTTATAGGGTTATAGGGTTATGGAGGAAATGGGGATTATAAAGTTAGGGTCATAAATTCATAGATAGGAGGACTATAAAAGCTAAAAACATAACTCTATAACCTTATCACTCTATAACCTACCACTTTATAACTTTCTCACTCTAACCTATCATGGCTCCGTCACTCTCTTCATTATTCCTGACAAAATACGTCCTGAGGCAATCCCCAGCCTTCGTGCCGAAAAAAATTCATCATGATGAATATAAGTACAAATACCCGATACTTCGATCTGGCAACCGGGAACACCAAAGTCAAGCAATTGCTGGCGGTTGGCCTCCCACAGATCGATATGATATTTTCCCGTCTCCGTCTTACGATAAGAGATACGTGACATATCAAAACCATTCAAACGGAAGGTATCATATACCTCATCACCGACTTCAAAGGATTCCAACGAAATGCCAGGACCGATACAGGCCACAACCTCCGAACCTTCCGTTCCATAAACCGTCCGCATCTGTTCCAGTGTATGACCAACGATAAAATTCACCGTCCCCCGCCATCCGGCATGAACGGCAGCTACCACCTGGTGCTGCCTGTCGTATAGCAATACAGGAACACAATCTGCCGTAGAGACGCAAATACAACAGCCTTCCTCACGAGTTATCAGGGCATCAATACCTTCCAGACGCGTACACCTATCTTCTTCAGAAAGGGTAAGAAAGGTTTCATCCACTACCAGACTCTTCGTTCCATGTGTTTGGTGGGGGATAATCAATTCACGAGGCTTCTCCGGCATTGCTTCAAACAAGATCTCCTGATTCCGGCGGACGCATACCCTCTCGTCACCGGCAAAAGGCGAGCAATTGAATGTAGCATATGTCCCCTCACTGCACCCGCCTATACGGGTGGTTACAAAATGAAAAATGTCGGAATACACATCCAATGATGCATATCCCAACATTCTTTTATCTTTTGTAAGTGAAATCATTTCTCTTCCCAATCCTCTTCTTCGTATTCATAATCCAGATCATCGTCATCATCGCCGTCCTCATACTCATATTCGAGATCTTCATCCTCTCCCATAGCTTTGAGTTCTTCCTGCAAGCGACTTACATCCTTAGGACGATGTACAATAGCTTCTATCTTATTGCTTTCTTTATTCAACTCTTCCCACAGGATATCTTTCAATGCTGAAATTCCCAAACCGGAAACAGAAGAAATAAACAAATGCGGAATACCCTGAGGCAACGTAGGTTCTATCTCATCCATCAACTCCTGATCGAGCATATCACTTTTTGTGATAGCGAGTACACGCTGCTTATCAAGCATTTCCGGATTAAAAGTACTCAGTTCATTCAGCAGTATTTCATATTCCTTACGGATATCATCACTATCTGCCGGAACCATGAACAACAAAAGAGAGTTGCGCTCAATATGACGCAGGAATCTCAATCCAAGTCCCTTACCTTCACTGGCACCTTCAATAATTCCGGGGATATCGGCCATCACGAACGATTTCCCGTCGCGATAAGAAACAATGCCTAAATTGGGTTCCAGTGTAGTAAACGGATAGTCGGCTATTTTGGGTTTAGCAGCAGAAACGGCAGACAATAGTGTAGACTTACCGGCATTTGGGAAACCCACTAACCCTACATCAGCCAAAAGTTTCAACTCCATAATTACCGTCATTTCCTGCATCGGCTCACCGGGTTGTGCAAAGCGTGGTGCCTGTCGGGTAGCTGTTCTGAAATGCCAGTTTCCTTGTCCACCACGTCCACCTTTCAACAAGATAACTTCCTGTCCATGTTCGGTCACATCACAGATATACTCTCCTGTTTCAGCATTGTATACTACTGTTCCACAAGGCACTTCAATTATTTTGTCTACACCGTCCTTACCAAAACTCTTGTTTTTACTGCCGGATTCTCCATGAGTAGCCATCGCATGACGGTCATACTTCAGATGGAGCAGCGTCCAGTAGTTACGGTTACCTCGCAAAATAACATGGCCTCCTCTTCCGCCATCGCCCCCATCAGGACCACCGTTAGGAACATATTTCTCGCGCCTCATGTGCGTAGAGCCTCTTCCGCCCTTACCTGAGCGACAGTATATCTTTACGTAATCAACAAAATTCGATTCAGCCATAATCAATAAATTTTCAATGTGATCATGTGCCGACATACCCATAATCCATGCTATTTTCTTAATGAGCACATCGGCACATATATAATTATAATGTATCTACCGCTTTACAAATATCTTCAAAGATACCTTCCATGGTGCCAAGACCATTGATATGCTGGTATTTGCCTTCGCCCTTATAATACTCTTTCAACGGTGAAGTCTGTGTATTATATACAACCAGACGCTTTTTGATAGTCTCTTCATTATCATCAGCCCGACCTGATTCCTGACCACGCTTAATCAGACGAGTCATCAACTCTTCTTCCGGAACATCCAGATCCAGCATCACAGAGATATCCTGTCCACGTTCTTTCAACATCACTTTCAACGCCTCAGCTTGCGGAATAGTTCTTGGAAAACCATCAAAAATAACCCCTTTACTATCCTTAAAGCTATCGAATACGCTTGCCAGAATGTCTACCATCAATTCATCCGGAATCAACTGTCCCTGATCAATGTAGCCTTTAGCCGTTTTACCCAGCTCTGTGCCGTTTTTAATTTCTGCACGCAATACATCTCCTGTTGAAATGTGGTTAATTCCGTATTTCTCTACAATACGTTCGCTTTGTGTTCCCTTTCCTGAACCGGGAGCACCGAAAATTACAATGTTCAGCATCTTGTTAATTTATAATTCTACATTTTACCATTACTGGTATACCTATTATTTATTTTATGTTAGTCTATAACTGTATAAATATCCGGATAATTACGCCCGAAACCGTCGTAATCGAGTCCGTATCCTACAATGAAATCATTGGGAATATTCATTGCGACATATTCAATATTCAGATCCACCTTAAGTTTATCCGGCTTTACCAGCAACGAAGCAATGTGGATTTCCTGTGGCCCGCGCGTTCCCAGTGTTTCCAGCAAACGCTGCATAGTCAGTCCCGTATCTACAATATCTTCTACGATAACAACAGTACGTCCCGCTATATCTTCATTGATACCGATCACTTCTTTAATAGTACCGGTAGACGATACTCCCTGATAAGAGGCTAACTTTACAAATGAAATTTCGCAGGGAATCGTTATATGTTTCAGCAAATCGGCAGTAAACATGAACGAACCATTCAACACACTGAGGAACAAAGGGTTCTTACCTGCCAGGTCACGATTAATTTCATTCGCCACGCGAATCACTTCTTTTTGAATCTCTTGTTCCTTGATAGAAACAGTGAATAGTTTATCTTTTATCTGAATGGTATTCATAACCGGTTATTTTAAAAAAGTTGGTTGCAAAAATACGATTTTTATTCCACTCCTTACACCATCTCCTGCAAATTCTTTAAGAGAAGCGGCAGAATCCCTCCGATATGCGAGGTGAGAAAAGCCATCCGGAAGCTGAACTAATTATTTCGATGGAATTAGTATTAATCTGCATCCGTCTTTTACCTATTTTTAGGTATTTCACACTCTTTAAGTACCCTATATCTTTGCTGCTCCAAAAACAAAGATTATGATAAGAACAAAATTTGCATTACTACTAACTTTTATAGGTGCACTCCCTTTAGCAGCACAGAATGTACGGCAAGAAAAGGACACAGTTTCTTATATGAATGATGATCCTTTCAACCTTGAACAAATTGTGGTTACAGCCACCCGAACTGAAAAAAAAATAAAAAATACACCGGTTATCACTCAGGTAATCACCGCAAAACAAATAGAAGAAAGGGGAACCGGGAACATCCAGGATCTCTTGACCCAGGAAGTACCCGGACTCAATTTTCAGGAAGTCGGTTATGGAACCAGTATCGACATACAGGGCTTGGGCTCCAAACATATCCTTTTCCTGATAGACGGTGAACGCATAGCAGGAGAAAACGGTGGCAACATTGACTATTCACGAATCAATCTTTATAATATCGACCATATCGAAATAGTCAAAGGGGCCTCTTCTGCCCTTTACGGCTCACAAGCTATGGGTGGAGTCATCAATATCATTACCCGTAAAGCCAAAAAGAAGTTTGAAGCCTCCGCAGGGATACGTTATGCGGGAAGAAACCAGCAAAATTATAAAGATACCCCCAAGGACCATTCACAATACAAGTACCGGACCCATTTAGATAAACCCAATCTGAACACCAATTTATCCCTTGGATTAAACTTAGGAAAATTCACGATGAACACCGATATACTTTATAAAAGTTTCGACGGATATCAATTATATGACAAAAAGCCGTTGGTAAAATTCTTCCCGGCCTATAACACCACAATTACCGAAGAACTCAGTAAAACCCCGACCAGTATATCGGGATACGAAGACGTACAAGTAGCCCATAAAATGGACTATCGTTTCAGCAAACGGCTCAAAGTCCAGTTAAAGGGAAGCTATTATATGCTAAACAAGTATGATTTTCAAGCAGATAACATATTCGAAAAATCAGAAGACTATACTTATGGGGGCACAATAGACTATACGATTTCCGATAAATCGGCTCTGGTTGCTTCTATTCATGCCGACCATTACAATCGTTATGATAAATACGAATTGAAAAGCGGGCGCCGCCTTGAATATAAAAACAATATTATTCAGCCACGCGTCGTTTACACTACCACGGCATTGGACAAACAGACCATCACGGGCGGTTTGGAATTTTACAGAGAGTCATTGTTCAGTGATAAATTCGAAACCGGTGTAAAAGAGAACAAAAGCCAATGGTATGCTACCGCTTTCCTCCAGGACGATTGGAGTATCAACAAGCAATTCTCCGTTGTGGCGGGACTGCGATGTGACTATCATGAAAAATATGGTGCCAACGTCACTCCCAAAGCTTCTGTCATGTATAAAGTATTCCCATTCACAGTCCGCTTCAATTATGCACGCGGATACCGTTCGCCCAGCATTAAAGAACTCTATATGAATTGGGATCACCTGGGGATGTTCTGGATATATGGCAACAGTAAACTGAAACCTGAAACCAACAATTATATATCACTATCAGGAGAGTACGTGAATAGTTGGATCAATATCAATGCCAACATCTACAGTAACTGGTTCCGAAACAAAATAGAAGGAATGTGGAGTAATGACCAAACCGAACTCCATTATACTAATGTGGGGAAAAGTCATCTGGCAGGAGTTGAAACCATGTGCAAGGTACAGATAAACAGACACATCAATGTACACGGAGCTTACAATTACCTCTACACAAGCAAAGACGCTGACGGAGTCCGGTTAAGTTCTTCCAGTCCACATTCCGGCAACATCCGTGCCGAATACAATACACGTATCCCCCGTTATGCCACAGTTGTCAATCTGTCCGTCAATATCATGGGAAAAAAGAGATTCGACGTATTGGACGAACTCGAAATAGAGGGAAAGAAAGTAGAAGCCTACTATCAGGCTAAGGTGAACCCCTATTGTCTTTGGGATCTGACGGTGTCACAATACATCATGCAGAACCTGAGAATCACGGCAGGAATAACCAACCTGTTCGATTATACCTCAGACCGGGTAACCTTCAATACCTCTACCTCACCGGGAAGAAATTATTTTATCGCATGTAATTATACACTATAAATAAATTAAACTAAAACAAGTATGAACAACAAAAGCAAATTCAGATTCGCCATTCTATTATTTGGCGTACTATCAGCATTTATCAGCACCTCCTGCTCAGGTGACAATAACGGTTCTCTGCCCGACGATCCCTCACAGGGGGGAGGTGCTTTACCGGTAAAACAGGTAAGCCTGAGCCGGAAAACAGCATATGGGAACGACTGGATTTATTATTCACTTGAAAAAGGAAAAGAAGTAAACGTCAGTGAAGAAACCCATGCCGAAAATACAGATTGGGATATCGCATTCAACCGTTACAATGTGCGTACCAACAGCGGCGCGTCCGGTAAGGGAAAAGGCGGTGCTTTACTCACGAATATCAAAGATATGGCAGCCTGTACGACAGTTCCTCAAGGAACATTCACTGTCGATGCATCCTATACCATTACCGCTCCCGGCACCGGATTTCCTCCTCCTACCATGGAGTCTACTGCCAACGAAGTACTTTGTAAAGCAATCACTTTTGCCGGCCCCCCTCCCACTTACACGCCAAGTGATTATGTATTTATCGTCCGCACAGCCAGTGGGAAATATGCAAAACTAAAAGCCAAAAGTTTTTATGATGACGAAGGCAATAGTGGCATTTATTCCTTTGAATACGCCATTCAGCCGAATGGCAGTACCAATTTAAACTAAGTAACAATCTCTAATGAAAAATTTCTGGAAGAAATACCATAAATGGGTAGGTTTGTTCTTTAGCTTCTTTATTCTGATGTTCTGTTTCTCAGGCATTGTACTCAATCACCGTACAATTTTCTCAAAAGTTGAAGTCAACAGAAAGTGGATGCCGGAAAGCTATCACTACAGAAACTGGAATAATGGAATTATAAAAGGAACATTACGCCTTCCTGATGGGAAAATTCTGGCATATGGTAATGCAGGAGTCTGGCAAACAGACTCCTGTTTCATCACCTTTACCGATTTCAACCAAGGTCTGGTTCGGGGAATCGACAATCGCAAAATAAGTAATATCATCCGCCTTGCCAATAACGATATTTGGTGTGCCGGATTATACTCTGTCTATCTCTTGGACAAAAACAAATGGCAGGAGTATCCGATATCCGGAAATGAAGAACGAATCTCTGATATAACCCAACACGGAGATACGCTGGTCGTGCTCACACGCTCTAATCTGTATGCCAGTGTGTCTCCTTACCATAAATTCAGAAAAATAGAATTAAAAGCCCCCGAAAATTATTCACCGAAAATCTCCTTATTCCGTACCATCTGGCTCCTCCATAGCGGAGAGTTGTTCGGTACACCCGGTAAACTGGTAGTTGATTTTCTGGGAGTAGTATTAATCATTCTCAGTATAACGGGAATCATATATACTTTTCTTCCTTCATTCATTCGCCGAAGACACAGAAAAAGGCTCCCTGTCAAAACACAGGCAAAGGCCTTGAAAACTTCACTGAACTGGCACAATAAATTGGGTACATGGCTGATCGTACTGACCATATTGTTATCTGTTACGGGTATGTGTCTCCGACCGCCCTTAATGATACCTTTTGTTCTGGTGAACACGAACCCCATCCCCGGAACAACTCTTGATTCAGACAATCCGTGGCATGACAAACTCCGCAGTATCCGATGGGACGCATCAAAAAATGTCTGGTTATTGTCTTCGTCAACCGGTTTCTATCTTATAAACGACTTTACACTGCCACCGGTTAAATTAAAACGAACCCCACCGGTAAGTCCTATGGGAGTTAATGTATTTTATCCGAAAAATCCGGACGAATGGTTAATCGGCTCTTTCAGCGGACTGTTTATCTGGAATCCATCTACAGGAAGTGTTCTCGATTATTATACAGGGCACCCCCCGGCAGCAACTTACGGGAGACCACTCGGCGGCAGTCTCGTTAACGGATTCACCAACGATTTAATCACACGGGAGGTAATCTTCGAATACGACAACGGAGCACGCAATAAAGAGAATAATTTAGCATTGCCAGCAATGCCTGTTTTTATGCAACAGCAACCCATGTCATTATGGAGTTTCTGCTTAGAACTCCATGTCGGTCGCTGCTATTCACCTTTCTTAGGTGTTTTCTCGGATCTATTCGTTTTTATCTCCGGACTTCTGCTAACGTTGATCCTCATTTCGGGATACATCGTGTATAAAAGACACCATAAACGAAGTAAAAAAATAAGGATGCATTAATTGCATCCTTATTAAAACAGTTTATAGAAACCGGAAAAGCAAGTTATAGCTTATAGAAGGGATTATCAGACATATCCTCCAACTATGAAAGGATTAATAACGACCATACCCCCAATTATCATAAATATAATAATTATCTTTTAGGTAAAAGATGCAAGTGAAAATATTTGCTCATAAAAACAATATATATTCCACTCAGCAAGATGATACAACCCCATAAATACCAATAACCATAATCCCGGCAATATAAATACCCGATGATAATTACAAATTGCGCAATCATATACACCAACGATACCGTTACGTGCGGTATTTTCAATTCATTAGCCATAATCTGATATAAGTGTTTCCGGTGCGATAAACCCTACTTTCTTCAGCATAATCTGTTTGGAGAAGATAAAGAAATAAAGAGCGATGATAAATAGAATGAATGAGACAATTCCCCATGTAGCCCATGCATCTACACTCATGCTGTTTATCAGAGCCTTAGTCCATGATACAAAGAAAACTTCCGGAACCGGTTCTACTTTATCTATTGTTTTAGCGCGCGCTACTTCCAGATTGGCACGGATATCACTGTTTCCCGGTTTCATGAGCAAAGCGCGTTCGTAATTGAGTACGGCTTTTGCTATTTCTCCAATTTTATAATAACTGTTTCCTAAATTGTAATACACATCTGCAGACTCTCCATTTTTTAATAAGGACTCATATATCTGGATAGCAGTTGTATAATCATCTTTTATATATGCGGAATCTCCTTCAGCTTTTGTTGCATCTTCCAATTTCGTATCGGGAAATGCATGTGAACCCGCATGGATAGAATCAGCTTCAGTTGTTTGTATAGAATCAATGTTTTGAGATCCTTGTCCGAAACAAGTAACTGACATCGATAATAATATAAAAAACAATATTTTTTTCATGACACAATCTCTTCAGGGTTAATGTTTTATTGAATTTTCCATCCTGCTTATCACTTCTATTGAAGATGAATAAACTTTATCCATCGCCTGATTTTCATCCCCCGGAGCGAAACGAGCAAACTCACAATCATTCAATGCATTCAGGAATTCTTTAATTAATTCTTCACTTACTCCATGGTTTCTCAATTTCTCTTCAATATTGTCTTTTGATAAACGAGAGACTGGAATACTTAGTTTGTCACTGATATATCCCCACAATGCTTTCAATACTTCATCATAAAATGCATCTTTCTTGTTTTCAGAGAGCAACTTACCGGCTAGTTTCATGCGCTTGGTTGCTACCTTATTAGCTTTCTTTGTCTTCATCTTAGCAACATTAGCGTTTGCTGCTGCCTGTTTGCGGTAGACGATAAAGAATATGATGAAAGCAAGAGCGGGAATGATATAGAACAGCCAATACGTCACTGAGCCATAGAAGAAACTACCCTTAGGCTGGAGAGTTACTTCATTTTGCTTGATGTAACGGATGTCTTCACCCAGTACTTTCAAGTCTTCTTTGTTGGTGAAATTAGCAATCACCTGATCAGCGTTTCCTGCACCTTTTTCAACATTGATTACGTAATCTTCCGTTTTCAATGTCTTGTAAGATTTTGAACGGATATCGAAATAGCTAAAAGAAACTCCCGGAATTTTATAATTGCCGGCATGTCTTGGAATAGCCAGATACTCAATGACTTTATTTCCAGTGAGACCTTCTTGAGTTAGTCTGACTTGGTTATCTACTTTAGGATCATATACTTCAAAGTCATCCGGGAACTTAATTTCCGGATTAGAAATCAGTTTCAAGTTTCCTGTTCCGGAGATCACTAACTTGATGGTAATAGCATCGTTGGTTTTCAGCTCTTTGCTATTGATTGAAGATGAGATGTTGAACTCTCCCACTCCACCTGAAAAGCTTGCGGGTTTTCCCGCAGGAAGCGGATTAACATTGATTGCTATTTTAGGAGTAACAATTGATTTCTGAACTCTGACAACATTACTTCCACCATTGAAAAATGCATCGAAAGGATCATCGGATTGGATTGCCTTACCCACTGTCATCTGGAATTGTGCCGGTTCTATAAATAATTTGCCCGATTGTTGGGGAAATAATACAAATTGACGATAGATTGTCGTATTGTAGTTACGTCCCTTATAATGTTCCTGTGTCCATCTTGGATTTGTTGCCAACTCAATTTCTTGTGAATGAAAACCTTTAAAGTCAGGAAGTTTGGCATTATTCAAGCTCAAGTCATGTTCTCTGGTATATATTTTATACGTCAAGACGAATGCTTCCTGTTCATATACATTTGTTTTACTGGCTGTAGCTGTAATAAACAAGTCCTGATTGGATACGCTTGTGCCAGATGAAGACGAACGTGCAGATGAACTGCCATCACTTTGTCCTCCATTACTAGCCTGGTCTTGTGGTAACACTTTCACCTTTACAGAGTTGGAAACCATCTGATTACCATCCGCAACAATAGAAGCACCGGGGATTGTATATTCACCGGCGGTATTTGCCATCAATATATAAGTAAATGTAATGCTGCTCGTAGATGTGACATTACCATTCATTATCTGCGTACTACTTTGTTGAGAACGGCTCGGCCCCATCAAAACATCGAATCCTTTGATAGACGGTGCTTGAAAGTCTTTTACTTTTTGTGTGGTTACTGTATAAGATAGCCTGAATTGATCTCCTACCACCACTACATCAGGAGCGGAAGCAGTAAATGACACCTTGTCGGCAAGCGCCTGGGTGCTGTATGCTATCAATGCCATCAATATAACAATCAGTTTTTTCATTGCTTATGAAATTTATATCATCAACTTTTATTATTACCAATCTTTTTCCAGACGACCACCCTGAATAACTTTCTGTTGTTTCTTCACTTTGTCCTGTACGTCTTTCTCATCCTGCATCACAGAGTTAAGTAACTGTTCAGCATTTTCCTTTGACATCTGATTATCTTGTTTTTCAGGTTTCGGCGGTTGTTGCTGGTCTTTTTGATCATCTTTCTTCTGATCGTTTTGCTTGTCTTTGTTTTGGTCCTGTTTCTGATCTTGCTTCTGCTGCTGATCTTTGTTTTGATCCTGGTTTTGATCTTGATCCTGCTGGTTTTGCTGATCTTTCAACATTTTCTGTGCAAGAGCCAGGTTATACCGTGTTTCATGATCTGCAGGATTGTTACGCAGTGACATTTTATAGGCATCTACTGCCTTTGCATAATCCTTGCCAGCTTGAAAAAGTACTCCCATATTGTGATAAATATGTGCCAATTTCATTTTATCCTTTTCTATTTTGCTGGCAGAAGCATATTGCTCCATGGCATCTTGAAACTTTTGCTGTTGTGAAAGCGTATTTCCTAAATTGTACATAGATACAGTCGATTTAGGATTGACTTCCAAAGCCTTGCGGTAATTAACCTCTGCATCTACGAATACACTATCATTGAACAGACGATTTCCTTTGCGGATATAGTCACGCTCTGCTTTCTGTGCCGAAACACCAACAGCCAATAACAGAAAAGCAGCGAACAGGATATATTTCATTTTTAACATACGCATAGCTTACTTCTTATTAGAGAACAGATGAACGTTTTTGAATAATGGATTCTTACGGTCCAAAATTAACATCTCAGCTAGTAACAACAGTAAAATGATCCATGCAATAGCCTGAAACTGTTCGTTGAAATCTGTATATATTTTCGATTCTACATCAGACTTAGCCATCTTACTAATTTCCTGGTTAATAGCTTTTTGAGCAGAATTAGAATTATCCACCCGTACATAGATACCCTTTCCGTCTTTGGCTATTTCCTGGCACATAGCTTCATTCAGGCGAGTTACAATAACATTACCTTCGCGGTCGCGACGATAATCGTTCGTACCTTCTACCGGAATAGGAGCACCTTCCGGCATACCTACTCCCAACACACTCACCTGAATACCTTTTTCGGCAGCAGCTTTAGCAGCTTCTACAGCCCCGCCTTCATGGTTCTCACCATCCGTGATGACAATGATAGCACGTCCCACTCCTTCTTGTGGAGTAAAACTGCGAGTTGCCAGATTAATTGCTTCTCCGATTGCTGTACCTTGCTTGGAAATCAGCGAAGGGCTGATAGATTCCAAAAACATCTTGGCAGAAATATAATCACTGGTAATTGGCAACTGAGTAAAAGCATCTCCGGCAAATACAATCATACCTACCTTATCATTATCTAACTCATCCACCAATCTGGATATCAGTCTCTTCGCCTTTTCCAAACGGCTAGGCTGAACATCTTGTGCCAACATAGAATTGGATATATCCAAAGCGATAATCACTTCCACTCCTTTACGCTTCACCGTTTCCTGCTTAGAACCAAATTGCGGACGGGCCAGCAATACCGAGAATAAGCCGATAGCAGTAAAAATGAGCCAGAACTTCACATCCGGACGATATTTAGATACATCCGGCATCAATTGCGCTAACAATTCCGGATCTCCAAAACGTCGGATATTTCTCCGGCTCCTGTAGTTAGAATACAAGTAGAAAGCTGCTAAAAACGGTAACAGCAGCAATAAATATAAATATGCAGGTTCTTCAAATCGAAACATCTTCTTCCTATTTTACGATTTACAAATCACGATTGACCCAACATTCCTACGGAATTTTCTTGAGTATTGAATTACGTAATAAAACTTCCAGCAATACACAAAGGAAGGCAGCCAGTGCAAACCAGCGATAGTCTTCCTCCCGCTTGCTATACTCTTTCACGTTCAGCTTTGTTTTCTCCAGCTTGTCTATTTCTTCATATACCTCTTTCAGTTTCGAGTTGCTCGTAGCTCTGAAATAGTTACCATCCGTAGTACCGGCAATCTGAGTCAATGTTTTCTCGTCGATTTCTACCGGCATATTGATGTACTGTACCGTATTGCCGACCGGATAAGGATATGGAGCCATTCCGTTCGTACCCACTCCGATGGTGTATACACGGATACCAAAACTTTTGGCAATCTCGGCAGCTGTCAATGGTGAAATGTCTCCCTTGTTATTAGTACCATCTGTCAATAAGATGACCACTTTTGATTTGGCTTTACTGTCTTTCAGGCGGGTTACGGCGTTTGCAACTCCCATACCTACTGCCGTACCATCTTCGATAAGCCCACATTTGATATTATGAATCATATCCAGCAATACGGCATGATCTACAGTCAGGGGGCACTGAGTGAACGTTTCTCCGGCAAACAGAGTGATACCAATATTATCATTCGGGCGTCCGTTAATAAATTCAGCAGCTACATCTTTGGCAGCTTCCAGTCTGTTCGGCTTCAAGTCTTCTGCCAGCATACTGGTGGACACGTCGATAGCCAGCATAATATCAATTCCCTCTATTTCGCTGTTTTGCCACTTATTAGTGCTTTGCGGACGTGCAAGTACTACAATTATCAATGCTAATGCAATGACACGTAGTATAAATGGAGCATGCAGCAAATAATTCTTATAGCTTTTGGGAGTATGCGCATATACCCGTGCATCCGAAATCTGAAGGGTAGCTTCAGTTTTCTTTCGCTTCAAGATATACCATACAATATAAGGTATAAGCAATAATAGCAAAAACAGATATTCAATATTGGCAAAAACCATTTTATTTTCGATTTAACAGTTTACTATTTAGTATTCACACCACATTATGCAAAGAGATCATAAAGCTGCATACCTATATATACAAAAGTACCGATTAATGCTGCAGATAAGAATACAATACCGCAGATTAATAATATTTTGGTACGCAGAGAACGTTTCTCGATGATTGTGATTTCCGTTGGTTGCGGTTTCTGATTCTCCTCTTCCGGTTGCTTTGTCTCGTTGATAAAGTCGATTGCGTTAATCAAATTCGCATCGTTTTCATTCATTTGCGGATCATGTTTGGCAAACTTTACCAAATCCGCTGTCTGAAAGAGCTCCTTCAAATCCGATATAGCATCTTTGTCGTTCATTTCCAATAACTTATCAATGATTTCAGAAGAAGTCATTTCAAGCGCGTTGAATCCGAAACGATCCTTGATGTAGGTACGAAGAGTATCTGTCAGTTCTGTATAGTATGTCTTCGGCTCTCCCTTCTGCCATACCTTCTCACTCTTGATACGTTCGATTTCTTTCATCGCAGCCTGATGTGGCGGCAACTTAGGTTCTACTTTTATCTTGCGGATAATAGGTTTATTATCACGGATACGAATGATCAGATAGATTAACAGACCGAGCAAAGGTAATGCAAGGAATGAGCAACCGATCAGTCCATACCAGTCTTCCCAGGCAAAAGGTGCTTTCATCACTGTTTTTTGTCCGAAGAACTGGTCCGGATGTAAAGTGTCAACCGGCATCGAATACACTTTCAGTGCCAGTGCTTTTGATCTATATTCTTTGCCATCCACTGTGACAGGCATTGGCGGAAGATAATAGAGAGCTGAATCAAACGAGGTGATAATATATTCCTGAGTGATCAGCATCCGTTGGCGATCATTCAGAAATTGCGTATCCGGTTTGACAGTTTCTATAATTTCTACCCCACGCACCAGCGTATCGGTATAAGCAGGAAAGACAGCACGTTGCTTGGCGTCCATCGCTACTTGTAGTTGTACTTTCGCTTGTTCGCCAATCAATATCTGCAACGAATCTATCTTGGCTTCAACCGTAACAGACTGTGCTACAGTTCTACCCATAGGCAGCAGACATAACAATGCTATCAGAATAATATTTCTATTCATCTTTGATTCCATTAATTTCGTTTGGCAAATAAATTCAACAATGCCTTTACGTAATCCTGGTCGGTTCTCACAGATACGGAGTCTACATTACTTTTGGTAAATGTGTCGTTCAGTTCAGTCTGTTTGTTGATCCACCAGTCACGGTGTGCCCGGCGTACAGCTTTGGAAGAAGTATCGATCCATTGTTCATGACCGGTTTCCGCATCCTTTATCCGCATCAGTCCTACCGGAGGAAGATCACTCACTCTCCTGTCATACACCTGCAATGCCACTACGTCATGCTTCCGGTTGGCGATAGTCAGAGCGTTCTTGAAGTTGTCCTGATCGATGAAGTCGGATAAAATAAACGCAGTACAACGTCTTTTCATTACATTGGTCAGATACTCCAATGCCAGACGAATATTGGTACGGCGGCTTTCCGGCTGAAAGTCAATCAGTTCGCGGATAATATATAGAATATGTTTACGCCCCTTTTTGGGAGGAATAAATTTCTCTATCCGGTCTGAAAAGAAGATCACACCAATTTTATCGTTGTTCTGGATAGCGGAGAATGCAAGAGTAGCTGCAATTTCCGTTACCATATCCTTCTTCAGTTGTTTCACCGTACCAAATTCCAAACTTCCGGAAACATCGACCATCAACATCACTGTCAGTTCGCGCTCTTCTTCAAACACTTTCACATAAGGTTTGTTGAATCGTGCTGTCACATTCCAGTCGATGTCGCGTATATCGTCGCCAAACTGATACTCACGGACTTCCGAGAAAGACATACCCCTACCCTTGAAGGCCGAATGGTATTGGCCTGCAAAGATATTGTTAGACAGTCCTCGTGTCTTGATTTCAATCTGACGAACCTTTTTTAATATTTCACTTGTTTCCATTTATGCAATAGTTAAGTAGCGCAAATTAGGGCACTTCAACCTTGTTCAGAATCTTGCTGATGATTTCGTCTGAAGTCATGTTGTTGGCTTCCGCTTCGTATGTCAATCCGATACGGTGACGGAGAACATCATGTGCAACAGCACGTACATCTTCCGGAATAACGTAACCACGGCGCTTGATGAAAGCGTATGTACGGGCAGCCAGAGCCAGATTGATAGAAGCACGGGGTGAACCACCAAATCCGATCATGTCTTTCAGTTCTTTGAGGTCGTACTTTTCGGGGAAACGGGTTGCGAATACAATATCCACGATATAGCGTTCTATTTTCTCATCCAGATATACCTGACGAACTACTTTGCGGGCTTCGATTATTTCTTCTGCTTTCAGAATAGGTTTCACATTGAACTTCTCTCCGTTGATATTCTGACGGATAATCAGTTTTTCTTCTTCCAGTTTCGGATAGTCAATCACTACTTTCAGCATGAAACGGTCTACCTGTGCTTCAGGAAGCGGGTAAGTACCTTCTTGTTCGATCGGATTCTGGGTAGCCAGTACTAAGAAAGGTTCCGGCAACATAAATGTTTCTTTGCCGATAGTAACCTGGCGTTCCTGCATGGCTTCCAGCAAAGCACTCTGTACTTTGGCCGGAGCACGGTTTATTTCATCCGCCAATACGAAGTTGGCGAAGATAGGTCCTCTTTGTACTTTGAAAGATTCATCTTTCTGGCTGTAAACCATGGTACCGATAACGTCAGCCGGCAATAAGTCTGGAGTGAACTGAATACGGCTATATTTCGCGTCAATCAGTGAAGCGAGTGTTTTAATAGCCAAAGTTTTTGCCAAACCGGGAACACCTTCCAGAAGAACATGTCCGTCGGAAAGCAATCCGATAAGCAGTGATTCAACCAAATGTTTCTGACCAACAATGATTTGGTCCATACCTGTCGTAAGATTGGTAACGAAAGCACTTTGTCTTTCAATCCGCTCATTTAGCTCGCGGATATCAATTGATTCAGCCATAAATACTTAATATTTTATTATTTAAATCCCTTTTATTTTATGTAAGCCTTTCCTGTGTGTTGTAAGGCTTCTTATTTTGCCTCCAAAAGTACGCCATATAATTAACGATTGCAACTAATTTTTATTAAAAAACAATGCGAAATCTTTAGATTAAGGTACTTTCATACGCTTTTGTACTTACATAACATTTCACCCGGCTATACATTACTGTATGAGCCGGGTGAATGAATCGTTTTTGTTTTTATTCTTTTGTAAGTTCCGGTATCTCGATTGTTGTACCGTATGGCACGTTATCGGGGTTCTTAATTACTTTCGGGTTGTGTTTTACGATGTATGGCCACATCGCTTTTGTACCGTAAAAGCGTAATGAAACTCGTGTTAAAGTTTCCCCCTCTTTAATGGTGTATTTTGTTTTGGTACCGGTAATCTTATAGGATGCAGAATCCGAATATACCGAGGTTGCAGGCTGTTGCTGTTGGGCAGGTTTACTTTCTGCTTTGACAGGTTCCGCTGCCGGTTCCTTCTTGACTACAGGTTTTGGCTGCACAGTTTCGTCGGGCGTAACAGGAGCTGCCTCCGCTATTGTATCTTTTTGCACAATTGTATCAGAAAGTTGTGCTTCCGGCTGAACAGGCTGAACGGCCTCCGGCATGTCGACTATATCCTTATCAGAATCAGATGAAGAAGAGAATAAATCCGGGTAATAAATAAACAGGATAGCTCCTCCACACAATAACAAGACTATAATAATCGTTGCTATCAGATAAGGAATCGCTGATTTCTCCTTTTTATCACTGTCTTTATCGGTATAGGCGGCTTTCGGCTGTTCTATTTCCGGTTCTTTTTTCGGTGTTGCAGGTTCCATATTCGCTTTATAAAGTTCTTGGGCGATAATTTGTTCTGCAGTAGTTTCTGTTTTTTTCTTCTCTGTTTCTGGTTCTTCTATAATTGTTTCTTCCGAAGCTTCTTCAACCGGCTCTTCTGTTGCCGGACTGAAGTCAGGTTCTAATGGAGTTTCTGAAGGTTCCTCTTCTGAAGAATCTTCAAGTATTGATTCCGATTCGGATTCTGATTCCAATAATTCTTCGGTCATAGGTTGCTCTATAACAGCAGGTTCCGGTTCTGTTTCTGTCGGAACGGTTTCCTCTCCTTTAACCGCAGCTACTGCTTCAGTTGCCGGTTCTTCTATTGCGGGCTCTTCCGGCTGTATTTCTTCCTGAGTATCTTCATCAGTATTTTTATCCTCTGTAACTTCAGAATCGACCATTTCGGCTTCACTGTCAGCAACCGAGGCTTCTTCCTCATCGGGTTCCTCCATCGGAGTGTCTTCCAATACCGTACTCTCATTTAATACTACCGTCTCAAAATGCGCAAAAGGCTTATTTATCGTATCTCTGAGCGTCGTGTCCGGAGTAAACGATACTTTGGTGTGCCCTTTTATCTGAAAACGTTCCCCAGTGTTGACATTAACGCTTTCCCGGCTATCGACATCAACAAGTTTGAAAGTCCCCAATCCTTTGATTTTCACAGTCTTCTCATTCTCCAGGGCTTGTTCTATCAAGAGAAAGAACTCTTTGACGAATGCTTCGGCATCCTTCTTGGTCATGCTATGTTTAGCCGCCAATAAGTCGATAAGGTCTTGAATTGTCAGTCTTTCATTCATAATTGGGAAAATATATATTATTTAAACTTGTCTTTCAGTGTATTACTGGGTCTGTATGACAATACCAGTTTGGGAGGAACCAGCATGCGCTGCTTGGTGGACGGATTGATCGAAATACGTTCCGCCTTTTTCTTCACTTCGAAAGAACCGAATCCCTGTATGGCAATCACATTTCCATCTTCCAGTTCCTGTGTCATATCAGACAATAAAGAACTTATCAGTTCAGAAGTGTCTTTGATAGTATATCCCAGTCTGTCTGCCAGTTCCGATGTAAATTCCTTATTATTCATACTTGTTCATTATCTTTGCATATAAATCAAAATCGTCCGCGTCGGTTACTTCTACCCGATAGAATTTCCCGATTTCAAGTTCCTCTCCGGAATGGCTGATCAACACCTCCGGATCTACCTCCGGTGAATCAAACTCCGTACGTCCGATATAATAATCTCCCTCAATCCGGTCGATGATCACTTTCATCTGCTGACCGATTTTCGCTGCGCTCAATTCTGCTGAAATACCTTGCTGGATATCCATCAGTTCATCCAGTCGGGCTTGCTTAACCTCCTGTGGTATAGAGTCTTCATATTGTTTGGCGGCATAAGTTCCTTCTTCTTCAGAATAGGCGAAAGCTCCCATTCTGTCAAAGCGCGCTTTGCGCACAAACTCTTTCAGCTCTTCAAAGTCCTCCTCCGTTTCTCCCGGATGTCCTACCATCAGCGTGGTGCGCAGATGAATGCCCGGCACTTCTTTACGGAATTGCTCAATCAACTTGTAGGTATCTTCCTTGCCTACTTGCCGACGCATTAATTTCAGCATATTATCGCTGATGTGCTGCAAGGCAATATCCATATATTTGCAGACATTATCACGTTCACGCATTACACGGAATAAATCCGTTGGAAAATGTGCCGGATACGCATAATGCAAACGAATCCATTCTACGCCCGGTATTTCCGAAATACGTTCGATCAATTCGGGCAACATTTGCTTTTTATACAGGTCAATTCCGTAATATGTCAATTCCTGAGCAATCACCTGAAACTCTTTTACTCCTTGCGATACCAGATATCGTACCTCGTCCAGAATTTCTTCTATCGGCTTGGATATATGATGTCCGGTGATAATGGGAATAGCACAATAAGAGCATTTGCGGTCGCACCCTTCTGAAATCTTCAGATATGCATAATGCTTGGGAGTCGTCAAAGTACGCTCAATGTATAATTCCTCATGATATGTTTTTCCCAAGTCCTGCAAAAGTTCTTTCCAGTTGAATTTACCGTAGAACTTATCCACCTGTGGAATTTCAATAGCCAGTTCCTGCAGATAACGTTCGGAAAGACAACCCATTACAAAAAGTTTCTTCAGATCGCCTTCTTCTTTTCTTTCTGCAAATTCCAGAATCATGTTGATAGACTCTTCTTTCGCGTCGCCGATGAACCCGCAGGTGTTGATCACCGCAATTTCCCCTTCCGGGTTTTCAGTATCATGAGTTACGCTATATCCTGCTTCTTCCAGCTGACGCATCAACTGCTCCGAGTCTACTAAATTTTTGGAACAACCTAAAGTAATAATATCTATTCTCTTTCTTTTCATGCATTCTCTCCAAACAGGGAATCAACAAATTCATTTTTGCGGAAGACCTGTAAATCTTCCATGCCTTCACCCAATCCGATATATTTTACAGGAATCTTGAACTGGTCGGAAATTCCGATGACCACTCCGCCTTTAGCAGTTCCGTCCAGTTTGGTGATTGCCATTGCGGTCACTTCCGTAGCTAAAGTGAACTGCTTGGCCTGCTCGAACGCATTCTGTCCGGTAGAACCATCCAATACCAGCAGCACTTCGTCCGGTGCATTGGGAACTACCTTCTTCATGACGTTTTTAATTTTGGTCAACTCATTCATCAAGCCTACTTTGTTGTGCAGACGACCGGCTGTATCGATAATTACCACATCCGCATTGTTGGCAACGGCAGAACTCAGTGTATCGAAAGCGACAGATGCAGGGTCTGCACCCATTTTCTGTTTGACAACAGGCACACCTACCCTTTCACCCCAAATCATCAACTGCTCTACAGCAGCTGCGCGGAATGTGTCGGCGGCACCCAGATAAACAGATTTGCCCGCTTTCTTGAATTGATAAGCTAATTTTCCGATTGTTGTTGTTTTACCTACCCCATTTACTCCCACTACCATAATTACATAAGGCTTCTTCTCGATAGGTACATCAAAGTCTGCTACATCATCCGAATTATTCTCGGTCAAAAGGGCAGCAATCTCATCGCGCAGTATATGGTTCAATTCCTGCGTATTCACATATTTGTCTGCGGCAGCGCGTTTTTCGATACGTTTGATAATATTCAAAGTTGTCTCTACCCCCACGTCCGATGTGATCAAAACTTCTTCCAGATTATCCAATACTTCGTCGTCCACTTTCGACTTACCGGCCACAGCGCGAGCGATTTTACTGAATACGCTCTCTTTGGTTT
>ENA-UEQB01000938-UEQB01000938.1-human-gut-metagenome-genome-assembly--contig:-NODE-938-length-26645-cov-32.028305_pt1 | contig 26645 bp, 34 predicted proteins | sample MGYA00242901_ERZ507918 | MGnify/ENA primary metagenome ERZ507918 (study PRJEB26167, sample SAMN06115405) | human gut metagenome | host: Homo sapiens | place: China:Sichuan | collected 2016-04-06... | reverse complement strand
ACAGCTGTACAAGCAAATAACAGCGCGAACCAAGGAAGAACTTTCATCATACACCTCTCTATAACTGAAACCATACCTTTTACAGAATGCCACAAGAGAGAAACAATATCAATAAATAATACAGAGAGGATTTATTTTTGGCTAAATCTCTTTACTCTATCGGCGGGTGCTTTGAAACAAAAAAGTAAAGGCATAAAAACGTTTTACCGACTTAAAACCATAAAAAAATTGTTAAATCTGTGTTTTTTTCCTGTTGTTATACGGCAATATTGGTGTATATTCGTCGCAGTTAATAATTTAAATGGAGAAAAATATGTTTATCAGTGAAGCTATGGCACAGGCTGCCGACGCAGCGGCGGCGACTTCGCAGGGAACCCTGACCGGAACCTTGATTCAGCTCGGGCTTATTTTCGTTATTTTTTATGTTATTTTAATCCGTCCGCAGCAGAAGCGGATGAAAGAACATGACAATCTGCTGGCCTCGATTAAGAAAGGCGACCGGATTATTACCGGCGGCGGCATTTACGGCACGGTTGTCAAAGCAGACGAAAGCCCGGAACTGGTCGTTGAAATCGCTGAAGGCGTCAACATCACTGTCAACCGCCTGACGGTTCGCGACGTGGTTAATCCGCAGAGCACCGCTCCGGCCAACTCCAACAAAAAATCCAAAGTAAAATCAAAATCCAAAAAATAAGCAAGGGATTGAATATGTATAAATTATCTCGTTCAAGGATTTTTATAATCCTGGCAATTTGCGTTTTGGGACTGTTTTTTGCCATTCCCAATATGCTGAGCGACACGTCAAAATTGCCGAAGTGGTGGCAGCCGGTTAACCTCGGTCTGGATTTGCAGGGCGGTTCTAACCTGTTGCTGGAAGTTAAAATGGACGATGTTCTGAAAGAGCGGATGTCTTCAATTGAAGATTCCGCCCGTCAGGTTCTGCGCGAGAGCAAAATCCGTTATCAAAATCTGAAAGCCGGCAGCGACGCGGTCAGAGTTAAAATTGAGAATCCGAATTCCCGCACTCAGGCGGTCAGCAAATTCCGCAAGATGGACGACGGATTAGACGTCAGCGAAGGTGATGACGGCGAAATCGTCATTCGTTATACCGACGTGGCTCTGAACCAGATGAAAGCCAAAGTGGTTGACCAATCCATCGAAATCGTCCGCCGCCGTATTGACGAGCTGGGCACGAAGGAGCCGGTAATTCAGCGGCAGGGCAGCGACCGCATTGTCGTTCAGCTGCCGGGGTTGCAGAATCCGGAATATGTCAAAACGCTGCTCGGCAAAACGGCTAAAATGTCTTTTCACATGGTTGACAGCCGTTCGACCGCAGCGGATGCCCGCCGCGGCAAGCTGAGCTCAGCCTCGCGTCTGGTCAACGGTTCGGAAGGCGAAACCTATGTTATCAGCCGCAAACCTGTTGTCGGCGGTGAAAACCTGATTGACGCCCAGCCGTCTTTCCAAGACGGCGAGCCGGTGGTCAGCTTCAAGTTTAACAGCCTCGGCGGCAAGAAATTCGGCGAAGCGACCAAAAACAACATCGGCGAACGTCTGGCGATTGTTTTGGATAACGAGGTTATTTCAGCTCCGGTTATTCAGAGCGCCATTCTCGGTGGCAGCGGCATTATCAGCGGCAACTTTACGGTAAAATCTGCCAGCGATCTGGCTTTGCTGCTGCGCTCAGGCGCCCTGCCCGCTCCGTTGGAAGTTTTGGAAGAGCGCACCGTCGGTGCCGGACTGGGTGCCGACTCTATCCGCGAAGGTATTTTTGCCTCGGTGGTCGGCTTGATTGCCGTGGTGGCGTTTATGATTGCCGCTTACGGTCTGTTCGGCATTTTTACGACGATCACGGTATTCATTAACCTGTTCCTGATGCTGGGCATTTTGAGCATGATCGGAGCAACGCTGACCCTTCCGGGCATTGCCGGTATTATTCTGACTATCGGCATGGCGGTTGATGCCAACGTACTCATTTTTGAAAGAATGCGGGAAGAAGTTAAACACGGGCGTTCGACCAAAGACGCGGCTGAAGCCGGCTTTACCGAAGCCTGGGCAACGATTTTGGACTCCAACCTGACAACGCTGGTTGCCGCAATCGTTCTGTTTTATTTCGGTTCCGGCCCGGTTCGCGGTTTTGCCGTTACGCTGGCTATCGGTATCGCAACCTCCATGTTTACATCGGTAACGGTCACCCGGCTGATTATCGCTTCGTGGATTGCCAAATACAAACCGACCAAACTGCCTATTTAATATGTTAAGGAATAAAAAATGAGAATTTTCAGTTGGGTAACCAAAGACACCAATATCAATTTTATGGGAATGCGTAAGCCCGCTTATGTTTTCTCCTCATTACTGGTGGTTTTATCCGTCATCTGTATTGCCGTTAAGGGGTTTAATTACGGCATTGACTTTTCCGGCGGTATTTTGATGGAAGTCGGCAGCAGCCGTCCGGTTAATCTGGAAGACATTCGCGCCAAGGTTAATCAGGTTGACCTTGACGACGTTAACCTGCAGACCGTCGGTGAAACCGGCACCGAATTTATGATTCGGGCACAGGCCAAAGAGCTTAGCGAAAAAGAGCAGATGGCTGCGGTTAACAAAATCAAACAAGTTCTGGGAACAGACGAGTTTGAGTTTCGCCGGGTCGAGCTGGTCGGACCGCAAGTCGGCGACGAATTAAAGAAAGCCGGCATTATCGCTTCCGTTATTGCGATTTTGGCGATTTCACTGTATATCTGGTTCCGCTTTGAATGGCAGTTTGCTCTGGGCGCCTTGGCCGGTCTGGTTCATGACGTGCTGGTTACTTCGGGTCTGCTGTCGCTGTTTGACATGGATTTCAGCCTGACGACGGTTGCCGCCATTTTGACTTTGGCCGGTTATTCGGTCAATGACAAAGTGGTTACTTATGACCGTATCCGGGAAAATCTGCGCAAATTCAAAAAAATGCCGCAGCTTGAACTACTGAACAAAAGCATCAATGACATCTTCTCGCGGACGATTTTGACCGGTTTGACCACGTTTCTGGCCGCTTTGGCTCTGTTTGCCTTCGGCGGCGACACGCTGCGCAGCTTTTCCTTTACGATTGTTGCCGGTGTTGTGGTCGGAACCTATTCTTCTATTTATGTTTCCGCCGTTTTGCTTAACCTGTTTGACCTGCGGGCAACCCAGGAAGCCAAAGAGCAGGTTATCAATCCGTTCGGCAACGTTGATTAAGGGAAGATATCTTTACGCTGAAAAAAGGAGTTCAATTTTGAACTCCTTTTTTTTGATGCCGTCTAAGTCAAAATACTGTTGCGGTCAACTTTCAGCCGGCGCCATTCCTCCAAGGCCGCCGCGTCGCCCTCGGCGCAAAATTCCAAATCTATCTTGATTTTACAGTCATAAAAGCTCGCCAGATAACTCAGCATTCCCCAGTGAATATAGGCCCTTCCGCTTTCAACATGGTCAAAATAATGCGGAGAAACATTGGTCTTCATCGCCAGTTCCTCCAGCGTAACCCCGTACATCATCCGCCGCTCATAGAGCTGCCGCCCCAGACGGGTAAAGGTTTCATGATTGTTTTTCTTAACTTGTTTTCTTGTTAACATATTTCAACTCCGTTTTGTCTTAATATCTCTGCAATCTTCAACGAAAGTCAGGCAAAGATAATTTGGTTAAAACAAAACCCACCTTTGAAACTAAAGGTGGGGGAGTTCGAAACTGTGAAAGAAACAGTCCGGATTATTCGACCATATAGGCTTATATCTCCGGCTCCCCTCAATAAGGAGTCGTTCTTTTTCTTTCGGGAGTTTCGACACTCCGCAGCTCATCTCTGAACTGCGGAAACTATTCTAAAGGCTAAAAGTTAAATTGCAATTAAAATGTTCAGAAACCGGGCGGCAAAGCGGCATTAATCTCTTATTAACCGTTCGGCGCTATTCTGAAAACGAAATACAAAGTTTTTTTATTCCGCGCCCGACACTGGGGCTTGCAAATTAAAAAAACTTATGCTACATAAACGTTACGGAATAAAAATGGATGTTATGTCATGATTATTGATGGTAACAATAAAAAGCAGAGAAGTATTTTAACCAATAAATGCTTCTATCAAACGACCGCACGGATTATGCGCGACTTTGAAGAGAAAGGCTATGCCAATTCCGCCGATGAAACCGCAAAGGTCATTTCGGCCTATCACGATGTGGTCAAAAAACGCACCAAAAACAATTTCAATTCCGATTACAATGCCGCTTTTCAGCGCATAGACAATGCCATTGCCACGCTGGCCAATAAGGTCTTTTACGACTATGACAAAAAAAGCTATGATTATGCTTACAAATCCTTTGAAGAATTTGACCATATCAATGCAATCGTCGGGCGTCAGCACATTAAGAACAATTCCATTTAAGCTGCTGTGACTTGTTGAGTCCTCTCTTGCAATTTAGGTTAAATTGCGGTAGATAAGGGTTATTATTTTGATAACTCATTAAAGGACTATGTCATGAAGAAAATATCATTAATCGGATGCGGCCGCTGGGGCACCTTTTTAGGCTGGTATGCCGGAAACTACTGCGGTTTTGAAAAGGTTGACATGTATGACATTCCGACATCGCCGAATTTTATCGAACTGCGCGACACCCGCAAAAATCCGTATCTGACCCTTTCCGACAATATGGAACTTCATGACAAGCTGGCAGATGTTCTGGGCAACGAAATTATCATTGTTTCTATCGGCTGTCAGCATTTTCGCGGTTTGTGCCGCGAGCTGAATGCTTTTGACCTCAGCGGCAAAACATTTCTGCTGGCGATGAAAGGACTGGAAACGCCCAGCGCCGCCATTATGCACGACATCATGAAGCAGGAAATCAAACAGGATATTCATATTGCCGTTTTGGCCGGACCGGGACATGTTCAGGATTATATGAAAAAAGTTCCCTCCTGCGCGGTTATCGATTCATACGAAGAAGCAACCAAAGATATGCTGATTAAAAATCTGCAAAGCGATTTAATCCGTTTTTATTACGGTTCAGATTTAATTGGCAATCAGGTCGGCGCGGCACTGAAAAATGTTATCGGTCTGGCTGCCGGCATTTTGGACGGTTTGGAATGGTATGGACTGAAGGGGGCCCTGATGGCCCGGGCGCCGATTGAGGTGGGACGGTTAATCGGTTATTTCGGCGGGAATCCGCATACGGCTTACGGGCTGGCGCATCTCGGCGATTATGAAGCGACCCTGTTTTCAAAACACAGCCACAACCGGATGTTCGGCGAGAAATTTGCCCGCGGGGAAGATTTCGGCAAACTGGCGGAAGGTGTTCCGACGCTGGAAGCCGTCAAGACAATTGCCGATGCCAAGGGAATCGATATGCCGATTTGTCAGGCTTTATATAAGGTTATTTACGAAAAAGCCGATATAAAAGAAACCATCCGCGGCATGTTTAACCGAGATTTGAAACAGGAATTCGACCATATCTGCTGATTCAGATGCTTACACCGACTTTATCTCCCCTCATAACGGGGAGATTTTTATAAATGACAATTTAAGTTGATTTTTTTGTCTAAATTTATTATACTCTGTTTAATTCAGGTTTGGTTCGAGGAGACAATTATGCTCAAATTGACAAATACACAAAAAAAGATGCTTAAAGACGCGATAAAAGAAAGTGTTAAAACAGGTGCTAAAGTTATGGTTACGGGAGTTGCCCTGTCGGCAGCAGCGGCTATGGGCGGCCCCGTTGCGGGGCTTGCTGCCGGAGGAACCGTTTGGGCCGTTTTGACACAAACCAAGCATCTGTCGAACGGATTTAATGCCGGACTAAAAAAATGGATGCAAAAAGACAATCAGCCACTTTCTCTGCGGGCCAAATTATTAAAATTCCGCAATGCCGTTTCCGTCGGTGCGGCAACGGCTCATAACAGTTTGGAAAACGAAAACATGAAACGCAATCCGTTTTTCAAAACATTTTATGAAAAAGCAGCCAAAGAAGGGCGTAAAGTTAAATTCTCAGAAAGACTTAAAGCGGCCCTGCAATTTTCTGCCGCCAAACATGAGGTCAGAATGATACACAAAAAAAACATAGACAACATTCTGGCATCTTACCGCCAACGATAGCCGTAACCGATGACAATAGAGAAAGTCAAACACTTTTTTGCCGCAGAAGGCAAGGCTGTTATTGAATTATCACAATCGTCCGCAACGGTTGAACTGGCAGCCCGGGCATTAAACATGGAACCGGCACGGATTGCCAAAACACTTTCTTTTGCTGTCAACGGCAGCGTTGTTTTGGTCGTAGCGGCGGGCGACATGAAAATAGACAATCATAAATTTAAAGACTATTTTCACTGCAAAGCCAAAATGCTGTCTGCCGAAGAAGTGCTGTCTGCCACAGGGCATGCAGTCGGCGGCGTATGTCCGTTTGCTTTGCCCGACCCCAAACCGTCGGTTTATCTGGATGTATCACTGCAACGCTTTGAAACGGTTTTTCCGGCCTGCGGCAGCAGCAATTCGGCGATTGAACTGGCACCGGACGAATTGTTCAGATATGCCGGCGCGGCCGCATGGATAGACATCTGCCGCCCGTTTGAACGGGCTTAACGCAGTCGCGGCGCTACTTCCAATATTTTTTGAACATAAGCCAGATCATCAGACCGGCACATGACACAAACGCTTTTCAGGTGCAGATTGTCATCAAAATCCGCCGCTGAGAGTTCGGTAATTTCCTGTCCGTCCTGAAGCCGATACAGCCGCAGTCCCATCGCCCGGCCGATGGCCCAGCCGCCGGCCAAATCCCAGATTGACATATAAAAAGCATAAGCGCGGGCACGCTGCGTCACCAAATAAAGCAGCTGTACCACCGCGGAATAATAGTTAACAAAGACGGTTTCCGACAATTTAAAATCTTCGGTCAGCGGCGTGTTCCAGGGATGTCCGAAAATTATCGGGCAGGAACAGCGAATCTGCGGCTGCAAGACCTCGGTTTCTTCTTCCGGCTGAAAAGCTTCACGCACCAGGCGGACTTCCGCGCCGTCAAAACAGGCGAGTTCACGGGTAGCCGGCATATATAATGCGCCGCAGCAGGGTTTGCCCCGGCGGAAGATGCCGACAGAAATACCGTACAGCGCCTGAGAGCAGGAATAAGGCAATGTGCCGTCAATCGGGTCAATAATAAACTGATACTCCGCCTGATTAATCCGCTGCCATTTGTCCTCCCCCAGCGTATTCAGGCTTTCTTCATCAATAATCACATAGTCCGTATCAGCAAAACGGCGGGCAACAAACTGGCGGAAGAGTTGGCTGATTTCCAAATCGGCCGCGGTTACCACAGAGGTAACGCTTTCGGCTTTGAGGTAATTGGCCGAGGCGTCGAGGTGGTTCTGAGCACCGCGGGCAATGTCTCCGGCCAGGCGCATAAAGTCCAGAATATCGTCTATCATCATTTGTTCCTTTTCATTCGCTGTCATCACAAATTTCCTCCACGCTCCAGGTGCCGTCATTATACGTCAGGCGCAGCAGGGCGCCGTTTTCGAGCCGTTTCATTTTCAGACCGAACTGCAGCATCAGGCAGCGGATTGCCGCACTGTGGGACGATATGCCGATGACCCCTTCGGGGGTTTCCAGCAAAGCGGAAACCGCGGCGAACATGCGCTGCATAATTTCATATTTGCTCTCGCCGCCCTCAAAGCGGAAATGAATATATTCAGCGTCAAGATTCCGCCAGTTTTTATATTCTTCAGTCAGGATAATGTCTTTATGGTATTGGCCTTCATTGATGCCGAAATTGCCCTCGATCAGGTCATTATTGACAATAACGGGAATATGAAGTTCACGGCCGATAATTTCAGCCGTCTGCAAGGCACGCTGCAACGGGCTGGAATAGATTATCCGCATGCCCAGCGGACGCAGGGTTTCGGTCAGCAGATGAGCCTGAGCCACGCCGGCCAGGTTGAGTTCGGGATTGTGTCCGGCCCCCTGCCAGCGTCCCTCACGGTTAAAATCCGTTTCGCCGTGACGGAAAATATAAAAAACTTTATGAGCCATGCTCTCACCTTTTGCCGCGGATTGTCTCAAACTTGTTTCAGCATAAGCCCGAGCCGTTAAAATCTATTTAACGGAATTTTATTCCGGCGGCTTTTTATGATGCGTTTTCCGTTTCACGGCGCAGATGGCTCCAGTATTGCCGGTCTTCTTCCGTCAAAGGGCGGAGAATCCGACAGGGATTGCCGGCCGCTATCATGTTAGCGGGAATGTCTTTGGTGACAACCGAACCGGAACCGATGACAACATTACTGCCGATAGTTACGCCCGGATTGATAACGCTGTTGCCGCCGATCCAGACATTATTTCCGATGGTTACGGGTTTGCCGAACTCAATGCCGGTGGCGCGGATTTCCGCATCAAGCGGGTGCCCGGCCGTATAAATGCAGACCCGCGGGCCGAACATAACATTGTCTCCGATGGTTACCGGGCAGACATCCAGAATGATGCAATCGTAATTGGCATAAAAATTGTCTCCCGCACGGATGGGAAAACCGTAATCACAATGAAAAGACGGATGTATGCCGGGATTGCGCCCGATATGTCCGAACAGGCTTTGAATGATTTCCCGCCGGCGCGGTTTTTCATCTTCATTGGTCGCATTAAACTCGTGGCATAAATTGCGGGCCTGGCGTCGCAAGCCCGACAATTCCTCATCTTCGGCAAAATAAAGCTTTCCCGCCAGCATTTTTTCTTTTTCGGTCATTTCCTTGGTCCTTATAAATTCTGTCTGACATATTATTCTGCATCAGCGCTAAATAAATTATGAAGACGGAAACAATATAATTATTTTCCGGCAGCATTCATAAAAAAACCCGGATGCTTTCGCCGCATCCGGTTCTATAAAGCCGTCGGTTTTATTCTTTTCCGACGAATCTTTCCCTCAGTTTTTTCTGTCTCCTTTGTTCGTTAAGAGCCTCTTTCTTTGCGGCGGCCGCCCGGGCTGCATCCTGTTCGGCTTTTTTCCGCGCGGCTTTTCGGGCTTCGCGATTTTCCCGTTCCTGTCGTTTGGCCTGCAAGGCGGCTTCCCGTTCCTGCCGAGCTTCATAGTCCTGATAAGCTTTTCTTTCTTCAGGCGTCACGATAACGAACTTATCAAAAAAGTTAGCCAGTTCTTTATTATCTTTTATTTGATAGCGGACCGCATTCGTATCATAAATATCCGTTCCTGCGTCCAATTCAACCCGGTTGTAACTGTCATCAAGAGAAATGCATCTATCGGGAACTTTGCTCTCTCCTTCTTCTATCGTATTATTAGCGGCAATGGATACGGAAACAATCTTATCCTGATACATGACCGCAATATGACGAAACGTCGTATCAACCAAGGCGGGATCGATTATTCTGGGATCACCGAAAAAAATTTGACGCCGGAGACTGGTTGCCCCGTCGGCAACAAAATAATCATCATTCCGGTTTTTAATTTTGCGGACGGAGGCTTCTTTTTCAACTTTCTGCTCCGTTTTTCCGAGAAAATTATAATAAGAAGACGGTGTTGCGCAGTTTTTGACCTTCTCAACCGCTTCCTGATCCGACGGCTGAATTTCGCCGACTTTTGACATTCTGGAAATACATTTGTTTTTCGGAGCCGTCATTCTTTCTTTTATTGTTTTTATTGTTGACATTTGCGCCTCCATTCAAAAGCAGGTGTCTTATTCGCGGACAAACTGACGTCCGTTCGTTGCCAGAACTTTGGTGATGGAATAAGCCTTGAGAAACTCGGCTTTCTGCACCATGCGGATGCCGCTGCCGTCCTTGACCAGATAAGCGCCGTCTTTGTCCGCAATCTGAGGAGTTCCTGCCGGGCCTTCAAATTCCACACCGGGATTAACCAAAACGGCATTGACCGCTTCTTTTTTCTTTACGGAAGAAAAGACCTTGCCTATCTTAATATCCTCTTTGGCCGGAGCATCTTTTAATCCGGCGGCGAAATTGACGTCCGTATCCCACAAATCTGCCTTGCCGCCCTCATTGACAACATTTTCTTTCAAATAATTAATAAACTTGTTAAGATGGATAATGTTATTAAACGTTTCCGGATGCTGTTCAATATACCGGTTGATTTTTTCTTTGCGGCCGGGCGCGTCATAACAAATCAGACAGCCGTCTTTTTGTTTCAGCACCTGTTCGCAATTATCTTTCGGATTATGGAAAACCAAACCTTTAACATCTTCCATAAACGGTCCGTCGGCACCCCATTCTTCACGCTTGGCGTCTCTGGCGCCGGCAAAGCCATAAGCCGGAATAATAATCCGCTTCATATCGGTCGGAACAGCTTCAATGGTGGGCTGTTCAAACATTTTGGCTGCTTGCTCGTTGGTAATCATGGTATCTTCTCCTATGGTTGTTTGCTCATAGGTTATTAATACCGTTTCTTCACTGCTTTGTCAATATGTGTTAACTATAAATTAGACAAAATTTTCTATTGACAATTTTATTTATGCCAATAAAGCATATTTTTGCCTGTAAAAAATTAAAACGATACTCCAACATTTTTCTGTTTTAATTCAATTTTAATCGCCAGTCGGTTAAAGTGAACAAAACCCAAACAGGAGAATAAAATGCAGGATATCATCAACGGGCGCTGCGGCTGGTGCGGAACAGACAGTCTTTATGTGAAATATCACGATGAAGAATGGGGCAAGCCCGTCAGCGACGATAACGTATTGTTTGAATTTCTGGTTTTGGAAAGTGCCCAAGCCGGCCTGAACTGGCTGACTATTCTAAAAAAACGCGAAGGATACCGCCGGGCTTTTTGCAATTTCAGCATTGAACTGACTGCACAAATGAGCGATGAAGACATTGAAAAACTGATGACTTTCGACGGAATTATCAAAAACCGGCTTAAAATAAAATCAGCCGTTACCAATGCCCGCCTTTTTTTGGGCATACAAAAAGAGTTTGGCAGCTTTCATAATTATATTCTGTCTTTTTTCCCCGGGAAAAAGCCGATTGTCAACCATTTCCGCTCCTTAAACGAGGTTCCCGCCTCATCGCCGGAATCAGACGCCATCAGCAAAGATATGAAAAAACGGGGTTTTAAATTCTTCGGCACGACGATTTGTTATGCCTTTTTACAGGCGACGGGATTTGTTGACGACCATTTGGCCGACTGCATCTGCCGAAAAACTTATTAGTCGAATAAATACAAAAAAAAATCTCCCTGAAGGAGATTTTGAATTGGTGGGAGTGGCAAGACTCGAACTTTTTCTGGCTGCGTAAGGCTTGCGCTTATTGGCGCGCGCCAACTCCGCTGCGGTCACTCGTTTTTTAAGATTTGGATCGCCGCCTGCCGTCGGCTCCCAAATCTAACAAAACTTCGCCTCTTGCGGTCAAAACAACCGCTACTCCGGTTGTTTTTATCCTCGAGCCTCTATCGAGGTCGCAAGTTCTTTTTTTCATAAAAAAAATCTCCCTGAAGGAGATTTTGAATTGGTGGGAGTGGCAAGACTCGAACTTGCGACCTCTACGATGTCAACGTAAATTCTATTTGTTTTATATTATTTTCTTATTTTTCATTATATATTCTAATTGCTTATTTTTCAACAACTTTATATTGACTTATGTTTTCTCAACGATTATGTTAAATGAATAAATTTACTAAAATTAGTTCCCTATATGTTACCTGAGAGAGCAATATGCCTAAACTATCTAAAAGTTTTATAAATCAAATTAAAGACCTTTCCTATCCAGACAAAACCTTTACAGATGATGAAATAAAAAAATTAGCCATTCGTATTCAAGGAAACAAAAAATCTTGGATTTTGACTTACAGAATGAATGGGAAACAAGAAAAAATGACTTTAGGTTCAATATTTGAACGAACACCTGAAGATGTAAGGGCTGAAGCTATTGAATTACTTGACATGATTAACAAAGGAATCAACCCCAAAGACCACCGCAATCAAGCTCGTAATATTTTGAACATATCGGAACTATGCGACCTATATATGACTGAAGGTGTTACGCACAAAAAAGAATCCACTCTTAAAATTGACAAAGGCAGAATAACTCATCATATAAAACCCCTTATTGGAAATATTCGACTTTCCGAACTCAATACCGGGGATATAGAAAGAATGATGATAAAAATTATGAACGGCGATATTAAATCAGCGCAAGAACAATGCAAAAAAAGAGGACGAAGCCGTGTCACAGGAGGTAAAGAGGCGGCCAATAGAACAGTTCAACTTCTTAGTGCTATTTTAAATTTTGCTAGACATAGAGAACTCATTGATAAGAATCCTGCTAAATTTGTAAAAAGACCTAAAACGCCAGCAAAAGAAACTTTCTTAGACCCACAAGATATAAAGCACTTAGGAACAATTCTTAAGCACCCCCTTTATTGTGATAAGAAAGAGGCCATTAATGCTATTAAGCTTTTATTGTTAACAGGATGCAGGAAGAATGAAATTTTGTCTTTGCGCTGGGATTTTATTGATTTTGACAATCAATGCTTTCGTTTTCCTGATACAAAAACAGGCAAACAAAATAGAGTCTTTGGAATTGCAGCCTTAAGACTATTAAAAGAGATTAAATCAAAAAACAAATCTCCATGGGTGTTCCCCGCAACAAAAGGAGAAGGACATTACGTTGGTCTTCCCAAAATCTTTACTAAAATCTGTTTTTCTAAACTGATGAATGATTGTGCAGATAGTGTAACTACTTTTTCTCAACCAAATATAAAGCTTCATTCCTTAAGGCATACATTTGCCAGCATTTCAAATTTACTTGGGTACAACGACTTTACCATAGCAGGCATGCTTGGACACCATATCAAAACCACAACCGCTCGCTATAGTCACAATGTTGACAGCGCCCTTATCTTAGCCGCTAATCACGTATCTGAATATATTAACAACCTTTTAGAAGAATATGATAATGAACTCACCTCAAAATAAAAAGAGCTATGTTAGAAAAAGAGAAAACAGCTTTGAAGATGTAACATGCCATAAGATTTCAAGGCCCGGTTTTATAAAAACGCCAGAAGAAAATATGCAAAAATATCTTTCAGAAGTAGCTGCCGCTGAAAAAGCTCTATATAACCATTATAATCTTGAATATAATAAACTGCTAAATGGACACAAATTAGCCATTTGCTTAGCAAAAGAATTTATCCCCGGTTTTTTAGCTGAAGACTATGCTCTTGGCAGGCCTCAAGAAATAGATGAGCTAGACCAGTTAGCATTATGTATATGTGTTCGTATTGTTCAACTGGAGCATGATGGAGAAAAAATATCTATTGAAAATATTTTAACCGAAGTAAAAAAGCGTTGGAATTATTCATCTTCTGTATCGTCTCTTCGCTCTCGATATTATGAATATATGAAAAGCAAAACTTGCACTATACTGTTTGATAGCATCAAAGACCACAAGCAAGTTATGCTTGATACATTAGAAGACATTTTGAATAGGTAATTTTGCACAAAAAAGATTATTCTTTTAATGTACAAAATTAGGACATCTAATCTCCTTAAAACAAATCAAAGTACAAAATTAAGGAGAAATCATGGATACAAAATATTTTACACGCAAAGAAGCTGCGGAATACCTATCAAATACTTTAGGCTTACCTACAAGCCCTAAAACTTTGGCTAAACTAGCAACTATTGGCGGTGGTCCAGAATATCAGCGCTTTGGGAATAGGCGTGTTGTTTACACACTGACATCTATCACGAAGTGGGCTCAATCAAAGCTCTCTAAGCCTATTTTTAACACCTCTCAAGAGCTTTAATCCAATCACCAACAAAATTGATTCTCATTCTTCTATCTTTTGATTGAGGACATATTTGGCATACTTTTTAGGTAACGATATGGCAAAAAAGAAAAAAAATTATACTGACTGGAGAGAACTTGAAGACCAAGCAGACGAAGTGATTTCGAGTATTCTTAGGCGAATAAACACAGCATCATCTTCAGTTGAGTTAAAAAATTATATTTATTATAAATTACCTCGTTGGAGAGATTTAGCTCAATGGCAAAAGCTCTCTGTACTGTTTCGTTGTGTTTTAAATACTCGTGAGTACTCTGCATTCACTTTAAGGTTTTCTCGAGCTAAGATAGAAAAAGCTTTAAAAACCTCTAAAAACACTCTTTCAGACTATCTGAGAAGACGAATCTCGCAATCAATGAAAAACAAGCTTGGATTTGTTCCTGAATATCTGTTTGGAATACATCTTGACAGCTCTACAAGTTTTCATATTCACGGAATTATCAAGCTTGAACACAATGAAAAAGCCATAAGAGAAGCTCTGAAATTAGCTGCCTTTGGGGTTAATTATCAAAAACATAAGATACACCGCAGTATTTTATGTTTCAGAGAGTTATTTTCATCAGATGGGTGGCTAAAATATATATTTAAGTATAAAAACTATGAAGAAGCCATCTACCAAAGCAGAAGTTTATCTCAAAAAACTCAACAATTTTATGAGAATATTCGTAATAAATTATAAAAACAAAAGAGCTTGGACCGTCAAGAGTCAAAAGCTCTTTTGTTAAACATTATTTATCCTTATTATTGGCACATATTTTAGCTGCTTCAGCTACAATCTCTGTAAGTTTACTGCCGTCATCTTTTCCCAAAACCACATTACGCAATATTTGAGAACGTTCTGCCCTTGATATTTTCTGATTAACGTAATCATCCATACATTGACAGACTGCCGGATTATTGAAACTCAACCTCTTACAAAATGCTGTTCCTATCTTATCGGAAACATCACTATTCTTAAACCCAAATACTAAAACTACTATTATCAAAATAAGGGAGCAAACCTTGAGCGCAAGCCATTTACTTAATTCAGGCTTTTTCCAAATGCTAATGAGAAGTGCCAATATAGCGATAAACGGCACGAATCCCAACTCAACTCCTCTCTCTTTCAAATATCCAACAGTATAAAAAATATCAATAGAGCAATTATTGCAATTGTTTGAATAGTCTTTTTATTCATTTTACTTCCTACTTTTCACACTTATAGGCCACCGCTGAAATAATATTCATTACAAATGTATCTTTATTTATTTTTAGAAAGTCAGCTTTAAGAGTTTTTGCATTTTCTTGCAGATATATAACTTTTGCATAAACTGTCTCCCCGGCAGGAATAATAAAGGCTATTTCTTTAGCTTTACATTGTGGCATTTGGTCGTAATACATCGGAACACTCCATTCATCTGAAATTTTTGTTCCTAAAGGAACGACTATTGCCGATGCACAAGCACTTAATAAGAAAGGAATCAAACAAACAAGTTTTTTCATACTTACCTCCCTTAATTTATACAATCAATATCTTCGATATAAGCCCAACGAGTCACTTTTTCACTATTAACTTGAGAGAATCTTGATACAAGCACATCTCCATTTTCCATACAAAATAAAGCCATTCTTTGTTCATCTGTAGACCAGCATTTATTATTATTCCAAATAGAACGTCCATTTTGGAATTTACATGATGCTTTTTTATAATTTTTTACCTGCTCAGCCATTTTATCTATTCGTAATTGGTTATATGTCCCCCAAATAAAAGTAACAATAAACAGTGCTTGATATGGTGAGAACCATCTCAAATTAACAAAAAACGCTGAAATCAGTATAATGACAAGAAAACAATAACCCTTTGCAGACATACATACCTCCCTTTGGGTTGCACAAAAAAAAGCCGCCCTGATGAAGTGGCGACTGGAAGTTGGTAACTACAATAAGATAGTGCGACATATTAACTGGATACAGCTTATTTTGCCGCCTTCCAGTCATAAGACTTTCAGGCATGCAAAATTTCGTCTTCACACAGACGCTTATTGAGAGGTTACCACACCCCAAAACAATCATCATTTGTTTCGTTATAAGAGTAGCCATAACTACACGACAATGCAAGCTATTTTTAGATAAAAATGAAAAGATAAGTCGAGCTAAAAAAAAGATATTTAAAGCGGTAAAAAGAGGGGATACTTTGATATTATTTTTGACTCTTTGGTTTACTTTCCATATTATTTGTTTAGTTTTATTAACCAATATAAATAATGAGTTGTGGGCAGAGGATAAAAAAAGAAAATACATCCTTTGCGACTGAAAGGCTAGTTGGAGTAGGATTACAGCGACTTTCTAATCCCGAAAATTAGAATAAAGATATGATTGAGGAATCCAATTACCTACAAACTGCAATCAAAGAAACGCTTAAAGTAATCGGCTTGGAGATATAATATGATGCCTGAGATAGAAGAAAAACTACTAAGAAATCAAGAGTATATAATAAAAAAAATTAATATACTTCTAGAATATGCAGAAGAATACCAAGCTCATCAATTAATTGAATTTCGAGACTTTATTAACAGAGCTAAAGCCATAACTTCTGAAGATATATACCGATATAAAGGACTGGAATCTTATATTTTGGAGCACTTAACGCAGAGTAAAAGAAAAGCCCTCATGCTTAATTTTTCTAGACTTCACTCAAAATATATGAAGCTCGAAAATATTGATACATCTTTTCCTGAACGATATATAGCAGAAAGAATAGAGAGTCTTGAACATCAACTACAGAGGTTAATGGAACGTCCACGCCTGTATGAAAAGAGAGCAGAAGAAAAACTGTTTGAAATTGACGACAAATTTAGAAAGCTTATGGAAATAAGCGGTAGAAATAGCAGTATCACTGACAATATCAAAAAGGTTGATGATTTAGAAAAAAAATTAAGTAAATTGGAAGCTGATGCTCAAGATATGATGAGCGATATATCAACTGTCGAATTAGGAAAACAATATCTTGAAGCCAAAAATCGATATTGTGCTCCCAAACCCAAAATGAAATTTAGTCGCTCCAAACGTTTTTATGTTCGCTACCCCGCTAATATATACTATTGGCTTTTATGGATTTTTAAAAGAGTGTTTCATAATGGCTTCTTTTTATATGCTGGATTTATTTTTTCTCTTCTTTTTTTAACATTTTCTTATTTTATCGTTGTATTTGGCGATAATCAAGATACATACAAAGATTTAGTTATAACTATTCCTATGATTTGGCTAGCTTGGTTTTTCCAAAGAAAAATTAATACAAGAGATAAGCTTTTTGAACTCTATAACCACAAACAAAAAGTAATGGAAACTTATGTTGCTTTCAAAAATAGCGCATACGATTTCAAAGCCTCTGATAAAATGGAAGAAGTATTGCTAGAGGCCATCAAAAAAGACCCCAGCGAATGCGTCGGTAAAGACAATACAACCATTATTGAAGCTGTTTTAGATAAATTGAGAGGCTTATTCATTACAGCAAAAGCTAAAAGAATAATGAAAGATGAACTTGATTTAGATAAATAAGAAAAAAAATCACAGTTATTTGTAGATAAAAAGATTAAGTCAATCCACAAAATAATGAATCAATATCAACTTTTTACTGTTAACATTTATCGTGAATTTTTTGAATTATTTGCACTAATTTTTCTTTTTCTTTTACTATGCTATTGTGCAGCATTTGAGCGGATTTCTTGAAATTTTCTTGATTCTGCGAAGTTTGTTTTATGTTTTGAAGTAGATGTGAAAATTTAGGATATATGTTCTCTTCAATATCTTCATTAAATATTTTTTTATGTGAACTTTTAAAGTGTTGGTCCACATTTCCTAATTTACTAGCTATCATACTAAATACGGAGGTTGCACTTTCTTGAATCTGTTCTACCTTTTGAGTTCTTTTATCCAATCCTTCATTAATTGTCATTTTTTGAAGAATATCAATATTAACAATAACTTCATCCATTTTCTCTAATTGGTTTACTAGAGAGCTTACATAAATCATATAGCCAAAATCCTTATTCCGTTTTTGATATTTTTCATAAAATCCATACAAACTTAATAAAGCGGCATACCAAGCAATCCAATCTATATTGTTTATACATTTAATATAAGCTTCCGGTAAAGATAAAAGGCTTGCCAGAACAGGAACACATGCGGCTAATACTAAAAGTAAGAACAGAAAAAACAACTTTATCATCTTGCGCATTTCCAATCTTCTACACCAGATAAAATTTGTTTTTGTATAATTTCTCTTGTACTTTTAAAATGGTACTTGCGAAAAAAACCATCCTCACCTAGCGTATCTAAACTTTTAGAAAACAACCCCAAAAAAAATGATGGTGTAAATGTTACTATATAATCAGGAATAATGACATCTATACTTTCTGCGTTTTTATCAAGTTCATCCAAATTAAATTTTTCCCTAGCATCAGCTCCCTTAACCTTACTTCCGAGAACTGTTGTCCTTTCCTGTGTTAATATCTCTAGATTAATTACCGTCATTGTTTTTTACCTTTTTTTGTAAAGATTCTGCATCTAGCATGAATCTTGTTGTTATTATAGTTCCAGGAAATGCTTTATGCAACAAGTAAGCGTATTTTTTGTCTGGTTCAATTGTTCTATCTTGTTTTAAATTAAACCATTGATAGTTTTTATTATTGCTTAATTTTACTGCATTTCCATATTTATCAGAAAACTTAATACAAACATTTCCTGAAATTATAGCTATCTGAGGTTTATCTTCCGAGATGCTGGTATCTCCTATTTCATTAATAAATTTTACCATCCTTAACATACCTATTCCACCTCTGCTATCTTTGTAGTTCTCTCTAGTAGAACCATCTTGCAAAGCATAAACCGTAGCCAATATGTTTGATGATATATTCTTGTGCATTTTAATATATGCGTCTAATTCTTGTTTTACAGAATCATTGGTTGTCGATAAAATAGATTCATAAATTGGCATACCTGTATTTATAAAGGAAAGGCTACAAAAGTATTTTCCATCTCTATACTCCATAAATGAAGTCATATACCAATTTCCTTCTTCTCCTTTTACGCTATGTCTTTGAGCATTTTCTAAAATTTCAATAGTAAAGGATGTGACGTTCACACACCCTTCATCACTTAGCGCCATTGGAGGGTCTAGCTGTATAAGCCATTCATTTATCTTTTCTACAAGTCGTGTGGCGCTTACGTCTAATGTTGTTACATTTTGATTTTCAACTAATGTTCTTCTAGGTTTCATAATTGGAGGCAAGGCTATCACATTCCTATCATCCGCATTAGGTAGCCTCATATCCATGAATTTATCTAAATCTAAACCTTTTATAACATTAGAAACTCTATTGCTAATTTTCCCTCCTCGAATATACGGATACATATCTTTCTTTACAATTCCCCATAATAAATATGGAGCAATATCATATATTCTATCATCAACAAAATCAGCAAAGGCTTCTAATATTTTAGGTTCATATTCTGCAAACTTATAAAACAAATCTAATGTTTCATTAGGATAATCAATAAAAGAAAAGTGCTGTATTGTAATACGATTTTGCAGTTTCTTCCTTTTATATCCCCTTTTCCATTTCTCTCCCCTTTGTGAATTAAAGAAATCTAGAATTTCAGATGGTTTAGCCTCATCATACAATCTAGCCATCTGAGACCTCAATAAAGGAATATGCTCTATTCTTTTATTTGGATATTTTTTTAGTATTAATTTTCTATCAACAGAATGAATCTTATTCTTATGGAGATGTCTTCTATTTCTTTTTTTTATACTTTCTCTTATATTGGCAAATTCTTCACTACTTAATTGAGCTAATTTTGCATGAGATAATTTAGATAATTTAGGTGGAAAAGATATTATATCAGTCATAGCATTCTCAGTTTTTATTATACTATACGATAAAAATTTATTTATTCAATAAATAAATTTTGTTACCTATATGTTACCTAAAACAAAAGGCTTTCGGAAGCGAATCTTCTGAAAGCCTTTGTGGAATTGGTGGGAGTGACAAGACTCGAACTTGTGACCTCTACGATGTCAACGTAGCGCTCTAACCACCTGAGCTACACACCCGACGACTTGTCTTTAATACAATAAAAGATTTTACAAATCAAGCGAAAATTTCATCAAGGGCGGAAAAAAAAATCAAATTCCTTTCTTCTTCTCTCTTTCTGCCGCATAATTCTTTTATTCCGGAACTTTTTATTTGCCGACAAATTATTAAAAAGTTAATCTTTTCGGCTTATACTGGGCTAAGGTTAAAAAGTATGCGTTGAAAGGGCTGATCTTGGCAGACAAAAAACTGGATTTTAAAGTCGATTATTCCAAACTAAATATCTTTGACGAATATAACAGCAAAGATATTAAGTTTCCCATGGTCTTATCGGTTCCACACAAGGGTATGCTTTTTCCGGAAGAGTTTCTGGCCAACAGCCGCTGCGGAATCGACGAACTGCGCAGCAACGAAGATTCATTTGTCGATGAACTGGTTAAAAAGGCTTCAGATGCCGGTATTCCGATGGTTGCAATGAATATCGCCCGTTCGTTTGTCGATGTCAACCGAGATAAGATTGAACTTGACCCGACCATGTTTTACAATCATCCGCATGCCAACGAAAGCAATATCGGCGGCCGGCGCTGCCGTGTCGGACTGGGCGTCATTCACCGCATTACGGCAAAAAACCACAGCATTTATGACGGCCTGCTTGATTACAACGAAGTAACGGAGCGATTTGCCCGGGTATATGACCCATATCATAAAAAATTACAGCAGCTGATTGACAAAGTCATCAAAAAATTCGGCTTCTGCCTGGTGCTGGACTGCCACTCCATGCCGTCCGAAATCTGTTCGCTGATGCAGGATACCGCCAAAATCGACTTTTGCCTGGGCACTTTGTTTGAGCAGAGCTGTCCGGCCGAAATGCATGATATTTTTAAACAGCAGCTGGAGGAAGACGGGTATAACGTTGCCGACAACTGTCCCTATTCCGGCGCATATATCACCTTTAACTACTGCCAGCCGCGCAAAGGAATTTATACCATGCAAATGGAAATTAACCGCGGGCTGTATATGAATGAACGTGTGTATAAAAAAAATAACGCATTTTCAATGCTTAGCGACAACATTTGCAAAGCCATTCTGCGCTTAGGCAACTTTTTGCTGGATTTTAAAAAATAATTATGCTATAACCCCTCTTGTTTTTGGCAGAGCCCGAGCTTAAATAGCTTAGGTGCATGCTGTGTTTTTTAATTATAACTTATTGATTATACTTAATTATCAATGTTTTGGATGTGTAATCGGGAGTTTATATTTTAGATTAACCAACCTCAAAATTTTTAATTATTTAATTCGGCGAATCACAGACTGAAATTGGCATATTAGTTGCATAAGGGATGTTTGCGGCCATTTTGAGGGAACAGAGGGATGCGACGTTTCGTGTCAAAATTTTTAATGTTTTTTGTTATCCTGCTGATGTTGCTTCAGCCGGTTCGGGCAGAGGCCAGTCAGTACTTTGCTGACGATACTTATGCCTGCCTGAACGCCACAAAAAAAATTGAAAAAGAATACCAAATCAAAAAGCACCTGCTCACCACAATCTCGAGCGTTGAAACCGGACGCTGGAACGAGAAAGAACAGCAGTCGCTGGCTTGGCCCTGGACAATCAATGCCCAAGGCAAGGGACAATTTTTCAAAACCAAAGCTGAAGCTGTCAAGGCAATCAAAAAACTGCAGGCTCAGGGCGTTAAAAGCATTGACGTCGGGTGTATGCAGATTAACCTCTCATATCACGGCAAAGCTTTTAAAAGCATTGAAGACGCCTTAGATCCGCAGAAGAATGTAACCTATGCAGCCAAATACCTGAAAAGTCTTTACCTTAAAAAAGGCAAAGACTGGTTAAAAGCGGCAATGGCTTATCATTCCACCACTCCGCACAAGGCCCAGCGCTATAAGAAAAAAATCGTTTCGGCTTATGAAGTTGTCAGAATGGCCAGCAAAGACAATGACGAACGTTTGTTCGGCGAACGTATCGAAGCCCAGAAAGCGGCGTTAAAAGAGGTCAGAAAGGCACCGGCGGCGGTTAAAGTTGCAGCAGTTAAGCCGGAAGCCGTTCGCAAAGGCGCCAATAAGATTGACGCTCGTGCATGGCGAGAAGCAAAATTAGCGGAGTATAGAAGAAACAAATTAATTGCGAGCAACTAAATACACTGATAAAACTTTGGCTTAGAAAGAGCCAAAAAAATGAGTACTGCAATTAATCAGGCCGGTTTATACTGGCAGCCGCTGGGCGGAAACAATATTGACCAAATCAGCGGGCACTGTTACCGATATACCGACCTTCAACCAAACAAGGAAGGAAACTTGCGCCGAACTACGATTATCGTGGATTTGGGGAAGTTTGACAACCATCAGGCTTTGGGCGTTCAGAATTCAACCGCCGCGGTTCCGGATATTCGGAATCTGCTGGTCGGGGAATATGATACGGCCAAAGCCATTTTTTTGACCCATTCTCATCCGGATCATCTTAACGGCATCATTCATTATCTGAAGGCCGGCTATCATTTGCCGGATCTTTATGCCGGGAAATATACCTTTATGATTCTGGAGGATTTGTATAAATTCTATCAAATTCCCAAGACTCAGCGCCCGGCTCAAATCACCGTTGCGCCCGGCGACAAAATCAAAATCGGCAGTTTGGAAATCGAGACCATCAGTTCCAGCCATACCTGTTTTGACAGTCTGGGTTTTATTATCAAATCGTCTCATGCGGTTGTTTATCATACCGGGGATATGAAAATCGACCAATCCACCTATTTCCGCAAGCCGACCGACCTGAAACGAATCCGTGAACTGTCAGGCAGCATAAATTATGTGGTGGCGGACTTCTACGGAATTTATGACGATGGTTTTGCCACCAAAGAGGTAACAACTTTCCGCAAGCTGGTCAGTCTGCTGCAAAAACACAATAAACCAAAGATTTTTCTGCCGGTATATCCGACACATCCCGAGATGTATATCATTGCTTTTCTGGCAGCTTTGAAACTCAAAAAGAATGTTGTCTTTTTTGGTAATCCGGATTTTTACGGCTATCTTCATTTGATACAGAAATACGGCATCAACTTTACCAAACTGGCCGGCAAGCGAATCAAAGTTATTTATACGCATGAGCGGGACGAAATTGCCGCTCTGGACAACAATTATGTCGTTATCGGCACATATAACCATATTTCCGCCGCGTTTGACGCCGACCGGAGCAACTGTTTCGGCATTATTACCGCCAAAACCTTTTTTAATCCGCTGAAAGGGCAGCTTAATGCTCACAACATTAAATTCGTCGGAGTTGATGAATTCCCCGAACTGCAAGGGTTCGGCCACGGGTTTTGGGGCGATATGGAATATCTGCATCTTCACCTGCCCCGGGCAACGTTTATCCCGACGCACACGCCGGCTTTTGTTATTGATAATGTACGGGAACTGGCGGCTTTCTGCGGTATGGAGCTGATAACGCCGACACCGGCCAACAACGAAATTTGGCGGTTGGGAAAAGACGGCTACGAAAAGATTCAGGAACTCCCCGCCAAATGGCTGGTTGTTGTTTATAATGACAACCAGGCTTATCTGAAAGAAGTTTTTCAAACGGCGACTTCGGGAATCGGCTTTCTGCGGCGCACCATCAGCAACCGCCGCTGTCTGCGGAGATTTAAAATGTATATACATCAACGGCAAAATCCCTTAAAACCGAAACTGAGGAGGCGAAAAAGGACAGATGTCAAAAATTGAGAAATTTATACGGGAATATCCGGTTCGCAGCTATGAATGTGACCGGGACGGTCAACTGCGTTTGATTACGCTGCTCAATATTTTTCAGGATGTCGCTGACAGCCACGCCAATCAAATGGGACTCGGATATGATTTCTGCCGAACCAAAGGGCTGGCCTGGGTCGGCTCTAATTATCACATCAGAATTGACCGGCTGCCGCGTTGGCACGAAACAATCAAAGTCATTACCTGGCCCTGTGAAGAGCGCAGGCTGGGAGCCATCAGAGATTTCCGGGTGGAGGATGAAACCGGACATCCGATTATCGTTGCCGCCAGTCAATGGATTTTAATTGATTTTGCCAAGAAGCGTCCGGTCGGACTGCGTGAGAATCTGCCCGATTATCAGGTTATCCCCGAAAGGGCTTTGGAAACGGATTTTGCCAAGCTTCCTCAGCCTGAAAAAGAAGATACAACAACTGAGTTTAAAGTCCGTTATGATGATATTGACGTCAATAACCACGTTAACAACGCTGTCTATCCGCTTTGGGCCAGCGAATCGGTCGATCCGGCGTTTCGCCTCGAACATGTGCCGCAGGAGCTTGAAATCGCCTTTAAAAAGGAAGGCCACTACGGCGAACGGGTTAAAATAATCACAGAAATACAGGAAAACGTTTCTTTGCATGACATTACGGCGCTGAGCGACGGCCGAGAGCTGGCTAAAGTCCGAATTAAATGGCAGAAGCGTTCTTAATATAAAGCAAAAGGGGCATAACGCCCCTTTTGCTTTAATCCAGATATTTATCCGGTATTCTCTTTTCTACTTTCTCTAAAATTTCCCGACAGAGGCTGTTATATCTGTCCATTGCAGCTTCTTCGCCGGCAGTCAGCAGCATATCACTGCCGCCGGAATGGAAAATTTCTTTTTTGAGCGCATCGCGAAGATAACACAAGTGTCTGACCGGATACCGGTTCAGCTCTTTGTTGACCATCCACTCATTGTCAAAATATTCGACATTTTCACGAAAGGTTTCGAATATCTTCCGGCTTTTGGCCTCATTTTTCTTGCCGGGGCGGGAATTATATTCTCCCCACAGAGCAAGCAGAACGATTAAAACAACGGGGAACCAAAACCTGGCATCCCACAAACTTAGCAACACTCCGGCACCGAACAAGGCACCCAACCAAAAATTTGTTTTCATCTCGATAAGGATTTTACGGTTAGTAATTATTTTGAAAATCTCTGTATTTTTTGCAGGTGGGAACAAAGTTTCAAATAGCGGCGACTTTGTCCGATATCGAGCGTTTCGACGGCTTTGCGTTTATAAATCCGGTAAAGACTTTCGGCAAGCAGGGGAGATTCGTCCCGAAGGACCTCCCTGACGACAAAATCTTCCGGTTCCGCGGCTATGCCCGGGTTATTGATAGCTTTTTCAAACCATTCCGCAAGTTTTCGTTCCCAGAGAAAATTTTCGCCCCACAGGAGCCAAACCCACAAGAAAACCAACAGGAGCATACAAATCCAACCGACATAAACAAATCCCCAAAGACGGAAATGAACAGTCATAAGCAGCAGTACAGCACTTACACTCAAAGAAAGTAACTTTTTCATTTGATATAATTATTAAATTCATAATTTGTTATTGCGTTGAACATAACAAATTAATCTTTTTTTGTCCAGTATTGTTTCCGTTATTTAGGCAGAAAGATGTTCAAAAAGGACTTTACAACCTAAAGCTATCAAAATTATGCCGGCTGCCACTTCAAGGTATTTTGTCGAAAATCGTTTTAAAACGCGGCATAAGCCATAGCCGAAAGCGGCACAGGCAAATGTGGTGCAGCCGATAATAACGGCTGACAACCAAATCGGCGTCTGCATAAAGTAAATTGTTGCGCCGGTCACCAAAGCGTCAATGCTGGTAGCAATGCCTATCATAAACAGGGCTTGAAGAGTTAATTTTTTTTGCAGAGGCTGCTTCTCTTCCGCCTCTTCATACAGAGCATCGTTTATAATTTTAACCCCCAGAGCCAGAAACACAAAAAAAGCCAGCCAATGATCAATGCTCTCGATATAGCGGTTGATGCTGCGAGCACCGTACCAGCCGATAACCGGCATTAAAAACTGAAAAAAACCGGTTGCGGCTCCCAATTTCAGCCCATTAGACATTCGGTGCGGCTTCAGCACCAGTCCATAAGAAAAAGAGACGACAAAAGCATCTACGGATAATGCCAGTCCCAAAAGAAAAATATCAAATAAAGTCATTGACGGCTCCAGAATTGTCGTTTTACCAATAACCGATTTATTTTAACTTCTCAAGAATAATTTCACTTTTACAATATCCTGTCTTTTTTTGAGTGTCATAATTTTTCGATATCTAAGAAAGAAAAATGTTATATTGTCCTAAAAAAAATCAGATATATAATTTATTTACCAATCAAGCTGGTATCTATTCACCATCCAAAGGATTTTATTAATGTTAGAAGGTACGGTCAAATGGTACAATATGAAAAAGGGATACGGTTTCATACAATCGGAAGCAAATGTGAAAGATATTTTTATACACGCGACGCTTCTGCAAAAATCAGGATTAAAGCGCCTGTTGCCCGGACAAAAAGTTAGATTTGAAATTTATGATGACAAAGGTCGTCCGGCAGCGGAAAATGTGGAAATAATTAACCAATAAACCGCTTTATTTTTTTATCTGCAATTTTCTTTTCATCGCAATCCGCACTAAATATGATATAGCAGCGTCGCTTCATTACCATCGCATAAAGAGGCGAGGTTATCATATAGATTACGCGTGGTTGGGAAGAGGATTATTGAGGAGAGCGGAGGCGTTCAGGATACACGGGGGAAGAGAGTGGCTGACGCGAAGCGACCACATGGTGTTGGAGGTTGAGCTAGGCGAGGATAAGGAGAGGGCGGCACTGAGAGAAACGGTTTCAGGAGAGGCTTTTTTGCAGCCGGAGGATAGTATTCAGAGCAAGCCCGGAGAAGGAAACGGGAAGAAGAATAGCGAGGGGATTGAGGCAGGATTTAATTGAGAGGCAATAAATATCCGCCGGCACATGGAAAGAT
>ENA-UEQB01000937-UEQB01000937.1-human-gut-metagenome-genome-assembly--contig:-NODE-937-length-26654-cov-5.651879_pt1 | contig 26654 bp, 20 predicted proteins | sample MGYA00242901_ERZ507918 | MGnify/ENA primary metagenome ERZ507918 (study PRJEB26167, sample SAMN06115405) | human gut metagenome | host: Homo sapiens | place: China:Sichuan | collected 2016-04-06... | reverse complement strand
GTTATAACAAATTATTTATATGAAAAATATGGAAATCTTAAAGTATTAAAAAAGCACGGGTTGGATGACAGAGCTGAAACAGATGATAAATACATCGGCTTGAGCTTCAATAACAGATATGAAGTAAGACGTATCAGGAAGCAGTATTTTAACAGCAAGGGGAGGCAGAAGAAAATTTATGGGAAAGAAAATGGGAAGGCAAAAAGAATTGAAGCTGGCAATGGTAGTAGGCTGTATTCTTACCAGCAGTAATGCCTGGGCTGCCGATATCACAGGCAATAGCAGCAGCGGCAGCGCAAGTTTGAGCAATCAGACGCAAAACAGCGGCGGTGTTTACGGCTGGAAGTATGATGATACCAGCGTGGCCACAGGCGGCAGCGTGACGCTTACAAATGCTGATGTCAGTTACAGCAGCGGCGGTACTGCACCTAAAGGCGTCTTTGGCGGCTATGCGGCAAACGCCGCAGCGCAAAATAATACTGTCAGTATCACAGGTACCAATGTAAGCGTAGGCTTTGCTTTTGCCAACTGCAGCATTTATGGCGGCTATTCCGGGTCCGGCACGGCTGCCGGCAATACTGTAACGCTTACAAATGCTAAAGACACCAGTAGTTACGGCGGCTGGGCAGTTGCCGGCGATGCGGCAAATAACAGGATAATTATCAGCGGCGGTACAGGTACTTCTGCTACCGGTGGGCATAGTAATGCTGGTGCCGCCTCCGGGAACAATGTAAAAGTTACGGACAGTGAGATCACATACAGGGTCGTCGGCGGTGAAATCTTCACTGACGGTGCTGTTGCCACCGGTTCAGCCTCCGGAAACAGTGTAGAACTCGTTAATTCAGTTACTAACACTGTTCACGGAGGGCGCGTCGGCGGTGTTTGGTATGTAAATAGCGATGATTCCAGCGCGTCAGCCAAGGGCGACGCCACAAATAATACGGTCACGATCGAGAGCTTAAAAACAAGTGCTGGTTCTGTTAAACTGGAATACGTATATGGCGGGACAGTAGTTGGCCAAGGCAGCGCGAACGGCAACAAAGTCATACTGGGTAAAACCGGCGCTGGGACAGTGAGCATGACAGATGTTAAGCAACTGTATGGCGGCGGTGCAATAAATGGCAGCAGCAGCTTAAAGGGCGGCACAGCCAATAACAACACCATCGAAATAAAAGGCAATGTAACGCTGGGACTTACTAACACCGGCCAAGGCGGCACAACAATTTTAGGCGGCTCTGCCTTTGCGGGAGAGGCCAGCGGCAATAAGATCACAGTCGATCAGGGCGCGACCGTCAAAGCGTATTATATTTACGGCGGCTATTCTGATAAAAAGGCTGCCAGCGGAATATCACAAGCCAAAAACAATCAGGTCATCATCAGCGGCGATGTTACCGTAGGCAACAGCATTTCCGGAGGGTTTGCTTCGGGAAAAAGCGGCACTGCCGGCAGTGTGGCGCAGGGGAATAAAATCGAAGTAACGGTCGGCGGCAAAGTCACCGGCGCGATCCGCGGCGGGATCAGTGGATATGGCAGCGCTAACGAAAATACAGTGAATGTTGCGGGCACGGTAACCGGTATGGTGACGGGCGGTCACGCCAACGGTTCGGGAAACAATGCCGGCACTGCCAATAGCAATCAGATCACCGTCAGCGGCACTGCAGGGGATGCAGTTGTAGGCGGTTGGTCTGTCGGCGGCAGCGCGCAGGCAAACAGGATCGAGATAACAGGAACAGCCACTGTCACCGGCGCCATTTATGGCGGCTATGCAGGTGGTGGGAGTAGCAACGTCGACAGTAACAGCATACTTATTGAAGGCAGCAGTATCGGCGGCGATATCTACGGCGGCTATACTGCTGGGAGTGGCAACGCCAATAACAACAGCATCACGATCAGAGGCGCGGTAGATCTGTCTAACAGGACTATCTACGGCGGCTCCTCCAACAGTGGCAATGCGAAAACAGGCAATACGCTTCGCTTTGAAAATACAGGCGGCAATATTAAAGCCATCAAAAACATCGATGTTTTAGGAGTATCGGCACTGTCCGATAACAGCAAAGCCCTGACCATTACTAACGGAGCGGCAGACGATCTGGCAAATACGACCGTCAGGCTTATTGCCGCTGACGACGGACTGCAGGTAGGGAAGCAGATAACTTTGCTTACAGCTAATGCTGGCGTAATAACGAACAGCACAGCATTAGATCAAAGTTCACTGAAAAAAAGCAGTAATAAATTTATCAGCTATGACTTTGAAGAAGTTAAGGGACAGAGTGATAAAATCGTTGTTACAGTAACAGGAAAAGAAGCAGATACAGCTAATGCCCGCGCTTTGGCTGAAAGCCGCGCCGCCGGTGTGGCACTGCTCAATCAAAGCAGCGACCTGCTGATAGACCAGGGCTTTGGGGCGGTTAAATTCAATGGCGAAGACGTTGTAAAAGACACCTATGGCTTTGCCATTACGGGTGGCAGCAGCATTCGTTACAATACAGGCTCCTTTGTTAAAGCCAATGGTTTTAGCCTTATTGCCGGACTGGCGCAAAAGACAACAGTGGATAACGGCGTGTGGCACTGGGGAGCATTCTTTGAAAACGGCCATTCCAACTACAGCACCCATAATGACGGAGTTGACGGAGCTGTACGTGGTGACGGTGACGCTACTTACAACGGCGGCGGCATATTAGCACGTTTTGATTCGGCCGGCGGTATGTATGGTGAAGCCAGTATGCGTGCAGGCAGCATCAAGAATAAATTCGGCGGTTTTGCTTATAACGGAGGAATTGGCAGTTACGAGGACCGCAGCACTTATTACGGAGCATATTTAGGCTTGGGGCAGCAGCGGCAGCTCAGCAAAAATACAAGCCTGGATATTTATGGAAAATACTTTTACACACATCAGCAGGGTTCGGATTTTGAAGTTTTGGGCGAACAGGTGACTACGGCAGCTGTAAAAAGCAGCAGGATGCAGCTTGGCGGCAGGCTGACAAAACAGGTAACTGCAGATGTGAGTTATTACGGCGGCGTTGCCTGGGAGTATGAGTTTGACGGCGCGGCGGATATGGCGGTGGCAGGAGCTGATTTAGCGGCGCCGTCACTTAAGGGCAGCAGTGGGATAGTAGAAATGGGTATACGCCTGAAGCCTTCTAAAACTGATAAGATAACGCTGGATTTAGGAGCGCAGGGCCATTTTGGCAAACGGAGAGGGTTTAGCGGCGGCCTGCAGATAAACTATAGTTTTTAAAGAGTTTTACTCAAACAAGCCGCAGTGGCTTACGGGGTGGCACAAACGTACTATAACGATAGTCGATATTGCTTATGTAAAAAATTTTGCTTCTATTTTCAAAAAATAATAAAGTTTTATTTCAAAACCATTGGATAAAGTCGATATTATTCTTAAAAGTCAGGAAGTGAAAAAGTGTACGATGAAAAAAGCTTACAGGGCATCGGCAATAAAATCAAGCTTCTGCGCACGCTGCATAAGATCAGTCAGCAGGAACTGTCTCAGCAGCTGGGTGTCAGCCAGACACATTTATGCAATATCGAAAACGGGCGGGTAGTTGTAAACCTGCGGCTGCTGATGCGGGCAGCCAATTTGTTTAAGTGTAAGCTGGATGACATCATCAGCGGTACTTTTCCAAACGAAGAGGAAAGGGCTGCAGAAGCTGCTGCAGGAAGCTGCAGTTCCGAAGAAGTACGCCTGCTTTTAAAAATGCTGCAGGTAAGTAAAAGCAAATAACCAAGTATATACTGGCAGTTACTGCGGCAATGATGGTGACGCTGCACGTTGCTTTACCTTACGAGCTGCGCAGGCAGGTAACTCTGAAATGATATGCAAAGCGGCGTTGTTATTTTGACCGCTAAGGAAACAGAATATAGTAACTGTAATAATAAAACAAGCCATGCCTTTACAGGCAGGGCTTGTTTTAGCTAAACGCTGTTGTTATGGAGTTACTTTTTTAAAGTAGCTGTTGACGAACATCAGATAAAAGACTATCGAAATCGTCATTGTTGCCAGTTCTGCGAAAGGTACAGAGAGCCAGATACCGTTGATGCCTATCAGTGAAGGCAGGGTAAATAAGGCTGCCAGTACAAATATCAGCGAACGCAGAAGCGAGATGATGCCTGCGATCAGTCCGTTACCTATAGCGGTATAGAAGCCGGCGATAAAGATATTGAAGCCCAGGAAGATAAAGCAGTAGGAGAACATCCTGAAACCGTGTACTGCTAAATCAATGACCTGCTGGTTATCGCCGATGTACCAGGAGATGATGTTGGCGCCGTAAAAACGGGCTAAGGTGAAGACCGCCAGGGAGCCAAAAAGAATGGCTTTTTTACAGTGATCGATGATCTCGCCCAGGCGTTTTTTGTTTTGCGCGCCGTAGGCATAGCTGATAACCGGCTGTGCGCCTGTTGCTATACCAAGATAGATGCTGATGAGGAAGTAGAAGATGTTGATGTTGACGGCCATAGCCGCAACGCCATCCTCGCCGGCAAATTTGATAATGGCGATATTAAAGAAAATCGTTACGATACCCGAGGAAAGCTCGGTGAGCATTTCGCCGGCGCCGTTGAAGCTGGACTTGATAAAGTACCATTTGTTCCAGTGGAATTTGGTAAATTTCAGGTTTGTTTCGTAGAGTTTAAAATAAACCAGACCCATCAGCGTGGAGATGGCGATCGAGGTGATCGTAGAGATCGAGGCGCCGAAAACACCCCAGCCTAAAACAACGATCGTATAATAGTCTAAGACGATGTTGAGGATAAAGCCTGTTAAGGACATTACCAGAGAATAGGCAGGTCTGCCGTCCAGACGGATATAATACTCGAGGAACAGCTTGACCGCCAGGATCGGCGTACCTAAAATCATATATTTAAGGTAAGTTTTACAATCTTCAAACAGCAGCGCTGTAGAACCCAGAGAATAAATAATACGGTCCATATTAAAGTAAGCGACGATTGCAAAAATTGCCGTAAATCCCGTCAGGAACCAGAACATTGAGGTGAAGTAGGTATTGGCTAAGCTGCGTTTGCCTTCGCCCAGCTTAATGCCGACCAGGGCACAGGAGCCGCAGGTAAACATGACGGCCAGACCCCAGATAAGGTTTGAGTAAGGCAGGACGATATTGATAGCGGCCATGGCGTTAGTTGATACGTATTGTGCCAGGAACCAGCTGTCGATCGCTGAATAGAACGATACCAGGACCATTGTAACTACGGACGGGAAAATATATAAGATGAAGTCCGAGAAACTTTGTTTTACATTTATTTTGCTGTACATTTGGGACACCCTTTCCGAAACTTGCGCAAGTTCCTGTATCTATATCCTACCTTAGCGGTAATATTAAAGCAAATGAGGAATATTGAGGAGATTGAAGGAGATTGGAGGAGCTTTGAGGAGTTTGGGAAAAAATTTGTTTCCCGGATTTTAAATCGTGATAGAGGCCTTAAATCGCCTTTAGTTACAAAAAAAGTAAAAAATGTTATATTTTAAAGAAATTTAACGTTTTTGTTTGACAAGTGTATAGCGCAGAGATATAATAAATCCAATAGAATATTATTAGATAGAGGAGCGGAAAGCAAGAGTACTTCGCGGAGAGGGATCGCTGAAACGAAGGAAAGGGTAACCGCCGAAGTATAACGGCAGCCATGCGGTTATGCTGGGCCGTCGGTAAAAAACCGCCGGACTGTCGCCTTACAGGCGGAGGGCTATCTCAACTATGCAGATTATATTTGTATGTAACAATGCTGTTGACCGTTGAGTATTGCTCTCAACGGTTTTTGATTTTTATAAGGAGTGTGAAATTAATGATTAAGGTTTTAGTTAATGGCGCTTTGGGACGTATGGGCAGCGAGGTCGTGAAAACTGTTCTTGAACAGGAGGATATGGAGCTTGTTGCCGCAGTCGATGCTTTCGGCGCCGATAAAATGATTCCGGTCAAAAACGGTAATCAGATGGCAGTAGCTACTGATCTTAAAGCCAAACTGATGGTAGTAAAGCCTGATGTAGTTGTTGATTTTACCCGTCCTGATGTAGTAATGGCATCACTGCGCACAGTGCTGTCGGCAGGAGTTCGTGCTGTTGTTGGTACAACAGGCTTCAGCGAGGCTGATCTGGCAGAGCTGGACGAGTTGGCTAAAGCTAATAATACAGGTATTCTGATCGCTCCTAATTTTGCTTTGGGGGCAATATTGATGATCAAGCTGGCCTGCGAGGCAGCAAAATATTTTCCTAATGTTGAGATCATTGAACGTCACCATGATAAAAAGCTTGACGCTCCTTCAGGGACTGCGGTTATTACAGCCCAGAAAATCGCCGAGGTGCGTCAGGAAATGCACCAGGGACATCCGGAAGAAAAAGAGCTGCTGGCAGGTGCACGCGGCGCTGATTATAAAGGTATGAAGATCCACAGCGTGCGTTTACCTGGATATGTTGCTTCTCAGGAGGTCATTTTCGGAAGTCAGGGCGAAACTCTCCGCATCAGCAACGAACCGGTCAACCGTGAATGTTATATGCCTGGTGTGATGCTTGGCTGCCGCAAGATGATGGATAAAGTTGGTTTGACTTATGGCTTGGATAAGCTGTTATAATAAAATTTATGGAGGGGAAGCAGATGAAAAAATATAATGTGGCTATTTTAGGCGCTACCGGAGCGGTAGGAGCCGAGTTTTTGAAACTTATCGAGGAAAGAAACTTTCCGTTTGCCGAATTACGCCTGCTGGCTTCTAAACGCAGCGCCGGTAAAGAAATAGCTTTTATGGGTAAAACCTACACTGTTGAAGAAGCTACTTTTGATTCCTTTAAAGGTATGGATATCGCTTTGTTTGCAGGCGGTTCCATTTCTAAAGATTTCGCTCCGCATGCGGTGAAAGCCGGCGCGGTGGTCATTGATAATTCCAGTGCTTTTCGTATGGACCCTGAGGTGCCGTTGGTAGTGCCGGAGGTCAATCCGCAGGCTATTTTGAAGCATAAAGGTATTATCGCCAACCCAAACTGTTCTACTATTATTATGGTTATGGCTTTGAAACCTATTTATGACCTGGCAAAAATAAAGCGTGTCATCGTGTCTACTTATCAGGCTGTTTCCGGTGCCGGCAAAGAAGGTATCGACGAGCTTGACGCTCAGGTGCGGGAGCATAGTGAGGGCAGGGAAATGACTGCGAATATCCTTCCTTCCGCCAGCGCTGAGAAGCATTATCCTATTGCTTTTAATCTGATTCCTCAAATAGATGTTTTCTGCGATAATCTTTATACTAAGGAAGAAATGAAGATGGTCAATGAAACGAAAAAAATTATGGAGGATTATGAAATGCGGATCACTGCTACTACGATCCGCGTACCTGTTTACCGTAGTCATTCCGAGTCTGTAAATATCGAGCTGGAAAAAGAAGTCGATCTAGGGGCTATGCGCGAAGCGCTAGCAAAATTCCCGGGCGTTACTGTTCAGGATGATCCTTCTAAGCAGGAATATCCGATGCCGTTATATACTTCCGAAAAAGACGATGTTTATGTAGGACGTCTGCGCAGGGACGAATCCTGTGAGAAGTCTTATAATATGTGGGTCGTCGGCGATCAGATCCGTAAAGGCGCTGCGCTGAATACTTTACAGATCGCCGAAACGATGATCAAAAACGGCTGGATCTAAGATAGGAGAGCGACACAGTTCATGAAAATTTTAGTGCAAAAGTTCGGCGGTACTTCCGTTGCTTCACAGGAAGCGCGCATCGCTGTTAAGGATAAGGTGCAGAAAGCCGTACGCAGCGGTTTTGCTCCGGTTGTAGTTGTTTCTGCGATGGGACGCAAAGGAGAACCTTACGCTACCGATACCCTGATCAAGGTACTGAAGGAAACGAATCTTTCAGTCAACGTGCGCGAACTGGATATGATGATGTGCTGCGGCGAGATCATGGCAGCCTGCGTTATGGCAGCTACGCTGCAGAAATTCGGGATCAATGCTATGGCGCTTACGGGCGGTCAGGCCGGGATTATTACGGATTCTCAGTTTGGTGCGGCGCGGATCAAAAATATCAATGTCAGCAATTTGCATCATTTATTGGAATCAGGCGTTATTCCTATTGTCTGCGGGTTTCAGGGCATGACGGAAAATAACGGCAAGTTTACTACTTTGGGCCGCGGCGGCAGTGATACTACGGCTGCTGCAATAGGCGCCGCTTTGCATGCTGAATGTGTCGAGATTTATACTGATGTCGAAGGCATTATGACAGCGGATCCGCGTTTGGTAAAAGAGGCTTCGATACTGAAGCAGATCTCCTACGGCGAAGTTTGTCAAATGGCGCATCAGGGCGCAAAGGTTATCCATCCGCGCGCAGTAGAGATCGCAATGAAGAAAAATATACCGCTGATCGTAAAATCTACGTTCAGCGATGCTCCCGGCACACTCATTACAAATGATTGTGCAGAAACGGAAGAGGATACTTCTATCAATGAGCGCAGGCTGGCCAGCGGTGTAACTCATCTGACCGATCTGGCTCAGTTCCGGGTTGCGCTCAATCCTGAGGATATCGCCAGTGGCCGCAAGCTGTTTGAGGATCTGGCAGATGCCGGTATCAGCGTCGGCTGTTTGAATTTATCCGAGAGCAATGCTATGTTTGCGGTTTTTGCCGATGATGTGGAACATACAAATAAAGTTTTAAATGGTACAGATTTTGAATATACTTTAACCGAGGATTGTGCCAAGGTTTCGGTTGTCGGTTCGGCGATGCGCGGCGTACCCGGTGTTATGGCTAATTTTGTTGCAGCGCTTACCGGCTGCAAAATAAGCATCCTACAGACTGTGGATTCTGATACGACTATCTCCGCGATAATCAAACAGGAACATCTGATCGATGCTGTGAAGGCGCTTCATAAAGCGTTTAAATTATAAGCGAGGTGTAAGTAATGAAAAATCCTTATTTTGGCAGACTTTTGACCGCTATGGTCACTCCTTTTAATGCTAATGGCAGCGTCAATTATGAAAAGGCGGCTGATCTGGCTGAATGGCTTATCAATAATGGCTCTGACGGCTTGGTCGTAGCAGGCTCTACCGGCGAGGCTGCTACTATGAGTGCGGAGGAAAAACTGGAATTGTTCCGCGTAGTTGTTAATCGTATCAATAAACGCGTGCCTGTTATTGCTGGTACAGGTTCTAATAACACTGCTGATTCTGTCAAAATGACGAAAATGGCCGAGGCAATGGGTGTCGATGGCGCTTTGATAGTTGGTCCGTATTACAACAAGCCGACACAGGAAGGGTTTTACCAGCATTTTGCAGCTGTAGCGCAAAGTACAGGATTGCCTATCATTGTTTATAATGTTCCGGGACGTACAGCTTCCAATATCTCTCCGGCAATAGTAGCACGTCTGGCTGCTGATTTTGAGAATATTGTTGCGATCAAAGAAGCTGCAGGCAATGTTGCTCAGGTTGCCGAGCTTTATTCGGTTCTGCCGGAAGAGTTTACGATCTACAGCGGTGACGACGGACTGATTCTTCCGTTTATGTCTGTCGGCGCGACCGGGCTTATTTCTGTGCTCAGCAATATTGGCGGCGGTATCTTGCAGGACGTTATGCAGGCTTATGAAGACGGCCGCGTACGCGAAGCTGCAAAATTGAATGCCAGAATGGTGCCGTTGGCAAACGCTATGTTTATCGAAACCAATCCTATCCCGGTAAAAGCTGCGGTAACGCTCGTTACTGGCATTGATGCAGGTCAGCCGCGTCTGCCGCTGACCCCGATGGAACCGGCAAATAAAGCAAAAATGGTCGCCGTTCTCCAAGAATACGGCCTTGTAAAATAATGGCGAAATTAGTAGTGATAATTCAGTGTGACATCGTGCAGAAAAAATGCGTTGGTTATGCCTGCATGAAATCGTTTTATGAGCGCAGCGGCAGATTTACCGGTTATGATGCCGATACCAAATATATGACGATTACCTGCGGCGGCTGCTGTGGTGCTGGTGTAGCCGGAAAAATCGAAGATTTGAACCGTAAACTTAAACGCTGGGGTGATGATCGCAGGGATGTTGTGGTACATTTAGCATCGTGCGTCGTATCAGACAATTATCACCGTCCGCCTTGTCCACATAGAGACTACATCAAGACGATCGTAGAACGTAAAGGTTACCCTGTTATTTTTGGTTCGTATATTTCCAAAACTGCAGAGAAAAAACGTCAGGACGGCATTTACGAAGCTTTTTAATGCTTGCTGCTACCGTAGTTTTATTATAAAACTACGGTAGTTTTTCTGTGTTTGGGGCAGGATTTTTACCCTCGGTACAGAATTTAATAATTATCGAATTAAATAAGACGCTTAAAGCTGTCAGCTTCAGCAAACAGGCTGAGGCCGCAGAGAATGCCGGCAAATATACCGGTCTTGTCGGCAATAATATTTGTGAAGATTGGTTTAGGAGGTAGTTTTTGTGATTAAAAAAATTTTATTTTTGTGTATGACGCTGATGATATTGCTGATGCCTAAAGGACCTGTGGAGGCAGCAGGTATTACTGCTTATGAAAAATTTATCAGCCCGGCCTACTGGACGGAACATAATGCCGACGGTGATAAAGTAGTGCTAAATGCGGCGGGCGTAGAGGCTTTCAATAAAAAGATCATTGCCGCATCGCCGACAGTTTATGATATGGCCGCTTATCCTAAAACCCTGAGCGGTAAAACGGTAGCAACTTATGTCAATACGCATACAGATTTGAGTGATGAACTGTACCGGGAAGGTAAGCTCGTCAGTGATAATTATAAAAATATTCTGCGTTCGCAAACTAATGCGGCGGCAATACCGGCTGAGGTCACTGTGCGTTATGGCGTTACTGTAAGGCGTGCTAATCTGCGTAATCTGCCGACAGGTGAAGGTTTGTTTTTTTATGCCAGTGACCGTAATTTTGATGCTTTGCAGGAAACCGCTTTGGATCCGGGCGAGGCTGTCGCTATTTTGCATACCAGTACTAACGGTTATTTTTATTATGTGCAAGCGTATAATTACCGTGGCTGGCTGTCTAAATTTGATGTTGCCGAAACTGACCGCAGTACCTGGTTGCGTTATGCGGAGCCTAAGAATTTTCTGACCGTAGTTGCTAAGGATTACACATTAAAGGCGGACGGAGCTCAGGTTTTATTTCAGCAGGGCGCTCGTTTGCAGCTGGCTGATAAAAAAGCATCTGCTTATACGGTGAAGGTTCCTGTCAGGACTAAAGAGGGCAAGCTGCAGGAAGAGAAGGTAGTTTTGGCTGCCAATGCTTCGCTGCACGAAGGTTATCTGCCTTATACGACTAATAATATTATCCGCAGCGCTTTTAAATTTTACGATTCTGTATACGGTTGGGGCGGACTGCAGCAAAGCGTCGATTGTTCCAGTTTTATCAGTAATGCTTACCGTACAGTAGGTATTTTTCTGCCGCGCAATGCTGACGAGCAGGAAACAAGCGCTGGTATTCATAAAAAAATGGGCAATATGAGCAGTGCTCAGCGTGCCAATGTCATAAAAGGTTTAACTCCTGGTTCTACACTGCATATGGACGGACACGTGATGTTGTATATCGGTTCCTCCAACGAGATTCCCTATGCTATTCATTCTCTGGGCAGCCATTATACGGGCGGTACGCGTCATAGTGTAATGAAGGTCGTTGTCAGTGATTTGAATCTGCAGAAATCAAATGGCAACACCTATTTGGATGAGTTGACTACCTGTGTAACTTTCAGATAAAAATAAAAAAGTATAAAGGAGCAGTATTATGGATTTAGATCAGGAAACAGCAAAAGAGTTAGTAAAATCAGTGATAGATGGTTTTGAAGAAGAAAGTATAGTTAATGCGGAGTCTGTTACCTTGTTTTTGTGCAGGGAATGTCTGCCGTACTTAACAAAAATGAATATTCCAGCTAATATAGTGCAGGCTGTCAATGGGCTGGCTGAAAAAAATGAAGATTTGACAGCAGCAGGAAGCTTGACTGATCTTGTTATAGCGCAGGATGGAAGGTTGCAGAGAGTTATTGTTGCCGGCTTTGGCAAAGGTGATGAATGCAAGCCGAACAATCTACGTAAAGCTGCAGGCAGTGCTGCCAGGGCTCTAATTGCTGCCAAAATAAAGCAGACTGCTGTTGTGGCACCGATTCTTTCTAATCCGGCAAGGGTCCATTACTTAGCTGCTTTGGCAGAGGGGCTGGTTTTGGGAGGGTATCAATTTACGGAATGTAAGGGTAAACCTGAAGCTAAACCGGAACTTGATTTTTCTATTATTTCCGGTATTCCTGATGCTGAACGGGTGCTTGCAGAAGCTGAGGTTGTGGCAGATGCGGTTTGTTATACACGCGATCTGGTCAACCGGCCCGGCAATTTAGTGACTCCAAGCGTTATGGCTGAAGAAGCAGAAGCATTGGCTCTGGAATATGATATGGAATTTGAAATTTTAGACGTAACAATGATGGAAGCGATGGGCATGCATGCTTTACTGGCTGTAGGGCAGGGCTCTATCCATCCTCCGTGTCTGGTTACAATCAAATATAATGGAGCAGGTGCTGCGCCTTATACTGCTTATGTCGGTAAGGGTATTACTTTTGACAGCGGAGGTATTTCGATCAAGCCCAGTGACAATATGGGTGAGATGAAAGACGATATGGCTGGTGCTGGTGCAGTTTTAGGCGCGTTAAGGGCTATTGCCGCACTGAAAATACCCTGCAATGTGATGGGGATCATTGCCTGTGCTGAAAATATGCCTTCCGGCAGCGCTCAGCGTCCCGGAGATGTTGTAAAAGCAGCTAACGGTAAATCGATCGAGGTTATTTCAACAGATGCCGAAGGACGTATGGTCTTGGCGGATTCGGTCTGGTACGCCTGCAAGCAGGGCGCAGCCAAGGTAGTTGATATAGCAACGCTGACTGGCGGCGTTATTGTTGCTTTGGGGACAGAAACAGCTGGTGTTGTCGGCAACGATGATGTTTTGATCAGACAGATTATCGAAGCTGGTAAAAAAGCAGGCGAAAGCTACTGGCAGCTGCCTGCGCTGCCGGAATGCAAGGAAGCGTTGAAAAGTGATGTTGCCGACCTGCTCAACAGTGCCGGACGTGAAGCCAGCTGTATCAGCGGCGGATTGTTTATCGGTGAATTTGTCGAAGCAGGGATACCCTGGGCCCATATTGATATCGGCGGTACTTCTACCGCTGCTAAAACTGCGGGTTTTAAAGTTAAGGGTGGTACCGGATTTGGCGTCAGCACTTTGATTAAGCTGGCGCAGGAAATGTAAAATGTTAGTAGATCTGCATACTCATAGCACAAGTTCAGATGGAACTTATACTCCGGCAAAGCTGGTAGAAGCGGCAGCTGCTGCTAAAATAGGCGTACTGGCTTTGACTGATCATGATTCTGTAAATGGCATTGTTCAGGCAGAAGCCGCTGCTGTAAATATAAAAAACGCTCCCCGCATCATCAGAGGCGTAGAGCTTGGTACTCAGGCCGGTGAAGCCAGCGTACATATTTTAGGATATCATATTGATATCAGTAATGAGCGTTTGCTGACGAAAATGCATGAAATGCGCCATGCGCGCGAACTCAGGCTGCAGAAGATTCTTAAGAAAATAGCTGCTCTGGGCTATTATGTCGAGGTGGCCGAATGTGATCCTGACAACAGAGCAGTCGGACGTCCCCATGTGGCTAAAGCTTTAGTTGCCAAAGGGTATTTTGCTACGGTGCAGGAAGCCTTTGACGTGCTTTTAAAGAGAGGCAGGCCCGGTTATGAACCGCAGCCTAAATTATCGCCGGAGGAGGCCGTAGAGCTGCTGCACCAGGCAGGAGGCCTGGCGGTGCTCGCGCATCCAAGTGAGTTGGAGGATAAGCCGCTGGTGAACTGTTTGATGAAGAATGTAAAATTTGACGGTATCGAAGTCTATCATCCTTCCGCAGATATAAATGAGCAGAAATACTGGCTGGAGCTGGCGCAGAATTTTGATTTGCTGGTTTCTGGCGGTTCAGATTTTCACGGAGTGAGCGGGCGTTTTCCTGAGCAATTAGGAATTTTTGAAGTTTTATATACAAATGTCAAAAATGTGATAGAATATAAACAATAAATTTAAGTCGGATTTGCGGAGGCCTTTATGAAAGTAGTAGCTTTTGTAGGTCCCAGCGGTACTGGTAAAAGTCATCGAGCAATAGGTATTGCCCATAAAAATAATTGTGATGCTATTATTGATGACGGATTACTTATCAAAGGAACCAAAATATTAGCCGGAACTTCTGCTAAAAATGAAACGAATAGAATACAGGCGGTCAAGCGCGCTATTTTTACTGAAGAAGATCATGCAGAAGCAGTGCGTCAGGCTTTGGCAGGTAATGACGTCCGGCGGCTTCTGATTTTGGCAACTTCCGACAATATGATAGAGAAAATAGTTAAGCGTTTGGAGTTACCTGAGCCTGAAAAGACCGTTTATATTCAGCAGATTGCGTCCAAGCAGGAGATCAAAAAGGCGAAACAGGCCCGGCTGCGCGACGGCAAGCATATTGTTCCGGTACCGACTGTCGAGTTGAAGCCGCATTTTACAGGTTATTTTGCTGATTTACCATATAATTTATTTTCCAAGCAAAGGAAGAAAAGCGGGGAAGACCGTTCGATCGTCAGACCGGCGTTCAGCTATTATGGCAAGCTGTTGATTTCCGATTACGCTATTTATGACATTATCAATCTCATCGCCGAAAAAATGATGGGCATTGATAAAGTAACAGGCATCAAAGTGCGCAGGCGTGCCGAAACGAAAGGCATCAGCATTTATGTCGATGTCGTATTGTATTACGGCGTTAAGATTTTTGAAGTAACAAAATTGTTCCAACACAAAATAAAAGAAAAAGTAGAATATATGACGGCAATGCAGGTCAAAACAATCAATGTTTCCGTCCGCAGCTTGTCGGTAAAAAAACAGGAGGATTTTTATGTTAAACGAACAAAGTAATGAAAGAGTACTTTTTTCGGGGTATGCAAAATTACCGGTAGGAATTACAGCTGCGGAAATGTATAAGGTAATAGGCGTGATTGTGGTTGTAGATATGAAGAGCGGACTTATCGTAAAGGCAGACTGCACACTGGCGACTGAACTGGCACGGCAATATATTGCGCAGTGCCTTATTGGTTACAATCTTTCCAATGGGCACGAAGAGCTGCAGAATATTTTAGAACGTCAATATCAGGGCAGTGCTAAAAAAGCCGTTGCAACGGCTATGCGGATAATTTATGACAAATACCGCAGCTTTAAAAACGGGGAAAGCGCCGAAGGCAGTGACAAATTTATCTGAAGATAATAAAATAACAAAAATGTATAAAAAAATCCCTTCAACAAAAATGTTGAAGGGATTTTTTCACATAACAGGATTAGTAAGTGCATCTGCCTGTTCAAAAATGAAAGCAGGTGAAGGATAATAGAATTGGCAATGCTGGAAACTGATTGCTTCTGTTGAAAAACGTTTTAGTAAAGCATAACTGGCACGTTCTTCAAAATCGATCAGATTATCCTTGTTGATATCGGCGTCATCGACAATGACCAAAAGATAAGCCGGAACGCTGGGTGCGTCTTCCGGGACCAGGCTGCGGTCAAGCGGGACACCTGGAACGATACGAAGATGGCCGATTACCTGCTGATTTTCGTCAAGCAGCTGGGCACGGAAAGTATCGTTGTAAAGCGTACGTGAAAGTTTGAGAGTATAAGCTCCGGAACTCATAAAACACACATCCTTTTCTCTTATTGGCAAGGGAATTTATTGCCCTCTGAATATTTGATAACGATATATATGATACCATATTCTTTTAATTTTAGCAAAGCGGCAAAAATTTAAGAAAAACAGATAAAGTATATTGTATACAATATAGAGCTTCTTCTAACTTGCAGGATTTTATAGAAATTTATCGAATTAAACTAAGTAAGTAAAGTGGCATAGTCATTTGAAAAATGAGCTTTTATTTTTCATGATACAACTGTGTACACTCAAAAATGAGGAGGGGATCCTATGAAAAAACTTTTAGCTTTTCTGATGGCGATCATGGTCTTTGCTACTATGGCAGCCGGCTGCGGCGGTGGTTCTGACAAAAAGGACGAGAAAAAACCGGCTGCGCAAAAATTCATTAATATTGCTACCGGCGGTACGGCTGGTACATATTTCCCGCTGGGAGGCGCTATCGCTGACATTTTGAATAAAAATGTTCCCGGTGCTAATGCTTCAGCTCAATCCACCGGTGCGTCTGTAGCAAATATCAACTTGTTGCAGCAGGATAAAGTCGATATTGCTTTTGTACAAAACGATATCGCTTATTATGCTGTTAACGGCTCAGAAATGTTTAAAGATAAAAAAGTACCCAGCATCCAAGGGTTGGCGACTTTGTATCCTGAAACCGTACAAATCGTGACTTTGGATAAAACTGGCGTTAAATCTCTGAACGATGTTAAAGGTAAACGCGTTGCAGTAGGTGCCGCAGGTTCCGGTACTGAAGCTAATGCCCGTCAGATCCTCGAAGCTTATGGTATCACTTATGACGATATCAAAGTCCAATACCTCTCTTTCGCAGAAGCTTCCAATGCATTAAAAGACGGCAATGTTGACGTTGCATTCGTAACTGCAGGCCATCCGACCGCAGCTATTCAGGATATCGCGACTCAAAACCATGTAGTTTTACTGCCGGTTGACAGCGATAAAGCTGACGCTTTGATTGCAAAATATCCTTTCTATACCAAACTTACTATTGCAGCCAAAACTTACCCGAATCAAGAAGCCGACGTTCAGGCAATCGCAGTTCGTGCTATGTTGGCAGTAACTGATAAAATGGATGCTGATACCGGCTATGCTATCACCAAAGCTATTTTCAGCAATCTCGATCGTTTGAAAGCAGCTCATTCTGTAGCTAATGCAGTTTCTAAAGCAACCGCATTGGACGGTATGTCCGTTCCTGTTAATCCGGGCGCAGAAAAATACTTGAAAGAAAAATAAGAGTTAAATATTTTATATGATGAACCTGAGAGACCGGTTGCCGGGAACTTCCGGTAATCGGTCTTTTTCTAAAAAAATGATTCTGATATCAGTTACTGTATTAGTTGGTTTGGGAATATTGTTTTGGTATGCCAACCAATTAGTAGTTTCTATTAATCCCGAAGATGGATTGCCAAAACAATGTTTTACTGCAAAAAGAGGAGAAGAATGGAATATTGAATTTACCCATTCGGTCCAGTTGACAACGGTGGAAGAATTTTTTAGAGTTGACGGTGCAGATGATATGGTTATGACACATACTCGGTATCAATCACTGGGAGTAGGACTGCCATATTCACCTGCAGAAGGAATTTTGACTAATACTCCTGACGGTAAGTTTATCTTAAAAATGGATCGGCCTTATAAGACTGTAAAATTAAGGACTGCCGTACAAGCAAAGCCTCGTATTATACATAAAAATAAAGTCTATGATCTTTGCGATCTATATGGACAAGGAACCTTGGTCGAAATCAAGGCAGAAAAACGTTATCAATATTGGTTAAATTAAATTTTGTAAAAGGGGAGGAGAGGGCAGAATGAGTGAACAAGATAAAACAACTATGTCAGCAGAAGAAGTCCTGCAAAAGTTTGACAAAGAGTCTGACAAACGTAATTTAACAGGAATGTGGGACAAATTAATTTCTTTTATCTGTATTGCCTTCGCCGTTTTTCAATTGTATACCGCAACTTTCGGTGTACTTGATGCACACTTACAGAGAGCAATCCATTTGGCATTTGGATTTTCTTTGATTTATCTGCTGTATCCCGGCAGGAAAAACTGGTCCAGATCTGTAATGCATCCGCTTGATGTTATTTTCGCTGTTCTAAGTGTTGCCAGTGCACTTTATATCGTAATTTTTTACGACGAACTTGTTTTAAGAGCCGGTATGAATACTGAATTTGATTTCAGCATCGCTTTTATCGGTACATTGCTTCTGTTTGAAGCAGCTCGCCGTGTTGTCGGCTGGCCGATGCTTACAGTTGCACTGTTTTTTATGTTTTATGCTTTTGCCGGCCCGTATATGCCGGGGATTCTGGCACATCGCGGAGTTGGTGTGCAGGAGATGTTCGATCATCTTTTCTTTACCACAGAAGGTATTTTTGGTACTCCGCTTGGCGTATCTTCAACATTTATTTATCTCTTTATCTTATTTGGTTCCTATTTGGAAGCTACGGGTTTGGGCAAGTTGTTTATCGACCTGGCTAACGCTGTTGCCGGCTGGGCCGCAGGCGGACCTGCCAAGGTTGCCGTATTATCATCTGGTTTGATGGGCACAGTATCAGGCAGCTCTGTTGCTAACGTAGCCGGTACAGGCGCCTTTACGATTCCTATGATGAAGAAATTAGGTTATCGTCCTGCTTTTGCAGGCGCGGTAGAAGCTGCTGCTTCTACTGGCGGACAGCTGATGCCTCCCGTTATGGGTGCGGCTGCATTCTTGATGGCTGAATTTGTCGGTGTCCCTTATATCGAAGTTGTTAAAGCTGCCGTCATTCCGGCGCTGTTATATTACATTGGTGTTTGGATAGGCGTACATTATGAAGCTAAAAAGTTTGGGCTTAAAGGGACGCCGCGTGATCAATTACCTAAGTTTGGTAAACTGTTTATGGAAAAAGGCCATTTGATTTTACCGCTGGCGATCATCGTTTACTTGTTGGTATCCGGTTATACACCGATGCGTGCTGCTTTGTGGGCGATTGGTCTTACTCTGATCTGTTCCTGCCTCAGAAAATCTACACGTATCAGCTTTAGTGATGTAGTCAAAGGCTTGATCGAAGGTTCTAAAGGTGTTCTCGGTGTTTTGATTGCCTGTGCTACAGCCGGAGTCATTATCGGTGTTGTAACCAAAACAGGCGTTGGCCTTAAATTGGCTACGGCACTGCTTGATCTTGCAGGTGGACACTTGTTGCCGGCAATGTTCTTTACAATGATCACGTCTTTGATCCTTGGTATGGGCGTTCCGACTACTGCTAACTATGTTATTACATCTACGATTGCTGCTCCTGCTTTGGTGCAGATGGATGTTCCTGTTTTGGCAGCGCATATGTTTGCCTTCTACTTTGGTATCGTTGCGGACGTAACTCCTCCGGTTGCTTTGGCTGCTTATGCTGGTGCCGGTATCTCCGGTGCCGATCCAATGAAGACAGGTTTTGCAGCAGCAAAATTGGCAATAGCGGCTTTTATCGTTCCGTATATTTTTGTTCTGGCACCTGAACTGCTTATGATTGATGCAACTCCATTTACGATCACTTTTGCCTGTGCAACGGCGATTATCGGCATGTGGGGCGTATCTGTCGCCATGATTGGGTTCTGTCAGTCCAAGCTCAGCTTTTTGCAAAGACTGCTGTTCTTTGTTGGCGGCTTAAATATGATTATTCCTGGCGCTGTTACTGATGCTATTGGCGTAGCAATTCTTGCAGTTGCTTTCTTCTGGCAGCGCATGAATAAAAATAAAGGTCCTATCGAAAACCATGGTGAGGATCTGTAAGAGCTTCAAACAAGCATACCTTTTAAGGTATGCTTGTTTTTTTATGTTCAGTTCACTGAATCTTTACAATAAAAATTTATTGATAATTGATTAAACATTTGTTTTTCTGCATTATTTAATGTATAATATACCGTAGAGTAGGTGTGCGGTTAATAGATTTTATTACTAGAGGTCTAAATACTTGTACGGAAATAAATTAAAAAAATTTTGGAGGTGTATTTTTTTTGAGTAAAATACAAAGTAAATTAAATATTATTCCCTTGGGCGGATTGGGGGAGATCGGTAAGAACATGACGGTATTCCGTTATGGCGACGATATAATTCTCGTTGATGCCGGCTTGATGTTCCCTGAAGATGATATGCTGGGAATCGATCTTGTTATTCCTGATATTACTTATTTAGTGGAGAACAAAGACAAGGTTAAAGCTATCTTCCTGACTCATGGGCACGAAGATCATATAGGCGCTTTGCCGTATGTTATGAAACAGATCGGCGCTCCTGTTTACGGAACTGCTTTGACTTTAGGTATTCTTCAGGGAAGATTGAAAGAAAACGGGGTCAGCTCTGAAGCATGTAAAATTATCAAACCTGGAGATAAAATTCACGCAGGAAATTTCAAAGTGGAATTTATACGTGTCAACCATAGTATTCCAGATGCAGTTGCATTGGCGATCCATACTCCTATTGGTATTATCATTCATACCGGTGATTTCAAATTTGACCAGACTCCGGTAGATGGACAGGTAACTGAATTTAATAAATTTGCAGAGTTCGGTGATCAGGGTGTACTGGCTTTAATGGCTGACAGTACCAATGCCGAACGCCCCGGTTATACACAAAGTGAAAAAATAGTCGGGCAGACTTTTGATGATGAATTCCGTTATGCCAAAAACCGTATTATTGTCGCTACCTTCTCGTCAAACGTACATCGCATCCAGCAGGTAGTTGACAGCGCTGTTCGTTATAAACGTAAAGTAGCAGTTATCGGGCGCAGCATGGTAAATGTAGTAAATATTTCCATGGAATTAGGGTATTTAAAAATACCTGAAGGCGTACTGATCGACATTGATGAGAGCAACAACTATACTCCTGATAAAATAGTTATCATTACTACTGGCAGCCAGGGAGAGCCTATGTCTGCTTTAACAAGAATGGCTATGTCCGATCATAAAAAAGTTGATATTGTTCCCGGAGACACTGTTATTATTTCCGCAACACCTATTCCAGGCAATGAAAAGCTGGTTTCCAGAACAATAGACCACTTGTATAAACTTGGTGCCGATGTTATTTATGAAAAAAGCAATGGCGTACACGTTTCAGGTCATGCCAGTCAGGAAGAAATCAAAATGATGCACAATCTGGTGCGTCCTAAATTTTTCATTCCTGTGCATGGCGAATACAGGCATTTGATCAAGCATGCACAGCTTGCAGGCAGTCTGGGTATGCCGCGCGAGAATATCGTCGTAGGCGAAAACGGTTCGATCATTGAATTGACACGCAATAGTATTGGTATCAATGGCCGCGTTCCTTCCGGAAAAGTACTTGTAGACGGACTCGGCGTAGGTGATGTTGGCAATATCGTTCTGCGTGACCGCAGACAGCTGTCCCAGGATGGTATCATGATAGTTGTCGTTACTATCGATAAGGATACCTGCACTGTAGTTTCCGGTCCGGATATAGTTTCTCGCGGCTTTGTTTATGTGCGTGAAGCAGAGGGCTTGATGGAAACTGCTAAAGAGAAAGTTCAGCAGGCTCTTGATAAATGCGAACAGAGCAATGTTTCTGAATGGTCTGTTATAAAATCTGCTGTCCGCGATTCACTTGGCAGATTTTTATACGAAAAAACACGCAGAAGACCGATGATTTTGCCTATTATAATGGAGATCTAATGTTGTAAATGAGGTGCCTAATTTGAGAAGAACCAAAGCAGAACGTACGGAACAACAGAATAACAGTCGTTTGGAAATAAGCGGCGTTCTTTTGCTTGCGTTAGGATGTTTTGCAGCAGCAGCTTATTTTGGGCTTCCTACAGGAACAATAGGTGCTTTTATAGATAAAGTTATGAACTATACTTTAGGTAAAGGGGCATTTTTGTTTCCGCTCGCCTGCATAGTTCTTGGTATTAGATTTTCTTTTTCTCACAAGGGAATTGGTTTTTCAAAAAAAGGATTAGCCCTAACATTATTGATGCTGTGCCTTTTAGGCACAGCTCATCATGTTTTTGTACCTGTAGGGGAAGAGCTGGTTCCTGAACAGCTTAAAGAAGGTGGCGGTCTATTGGGCGGAGCTTTTCTTTTAGCATTAAGACGTCTGTCAGGAACAGCTGGAGCATTGATAATTTTGATTGCAGGTATCATCTGCAGCGTTTTATTAACGGGGAAATTGTCTTTAAAGGCTTCGGCAGAAACAGCTGGTAGAAAAGCTAAAAATATTGTAACTTATCAAAATTCAGATAATGAAACTACTGCTGAAACTTCTGATTTCAAGAATATGGAAGTTTTGAACACTGTTAATCCTTACAACAGTGATGATTTTGCAGGCTTTACTTCAGGAATCAAAAAAGAAAGCCAGTTTAAACAGATCATTCGAAAAGCTGTTGGCAAAAATGAAAGTAAAGCTGAAGATGAAGAAGCGTTTTTTGATGATGAACAGCCATTTATCGAAGAATTTCCTGTTGCTGAGAAAAATGAGCCTCATATTATTACAAGGCCGATTATAGATTTTAATAAACCAAAGGAAACAGCAGTACAAATGCCAGAGCATGATTTTCTTAATCCTTACAAAAATCAGAATCCTGGCGATATAAAGATCATTGATACTGCTGATAAAAATATTTCTGCTGCCAGCCCGGCTCCTAAAAAGGCTGTCAGTGAAAAAGTAAAAACAGAAACTCTGCCGGCAGCAGAAGCAAGTACATACTTGTTTCCACCTTTGGAGTTACTTAATCCTCCGTATGTTTCCAAAGATAAGCATACCGAAGAGGATATCAGAGAACAATGTGCTATTTTAGAACAGACACTTGAAGATTTCCGTGTTCGCGCCAGCGTCGTCGCTGTTACACGCGGTCCTTCCGTCACCAGATTTGAACTGGAACCTGCTCCTGGCGTTAAAGTAAGTTCAGTAGTAAACTTAGCAGACGATATAGCGCTCAAACTTGCCGCCTCAGGTGTTCGCATTGAGGCGCCTATACCAGGCAAAGCTGCCATCGGTATTGAAGTCCCGAACCGAAAAAATGATCCGGTATTTTTCAGGGAGGTAGTCGACTGCGATTTAGTTCGTAAAACAGAGTCAAAACTTTGTGTAGGCCTTGGCAAGGATATCAGTGGTAATATTATTACGGTAGACCTTTCTAAAATGCCTCATATGCTTGTTGCCGGTTCTACCGGTTCCGGTAAATCTGTATGTATCAACACGATCATTGCCGGTATTTTATACAAAGCCCGTCCTGAAGAAGTCAAAATGATTTTAGTTGACCCTAAGGTTGTTGAACTTTCTAATTATAATGGTATTCCGCATTTACTGACTCCTGTTGTTACTGATTCCAAAAAAGCTGCTTCAGCTTTACATTGGGCTGTTGCCGAGATGGAACGCCGTTACAAGGCTTTTGCTGATAATCATGTGCGGGAAATCAATAGCTATAATGCACAGGCCGCGGAAAAAATGCCCTTTATCGTAATTATTATTGACGAATTAGCAGATTTGATGATGGTGGCTAAAGTAGATGTAGAAGATGCTATTCTGCGTTTGGCTCAAAAAGCCCGCGCAGCTGGTATCCATCTTATTTTGGCAACTCAGCGTCCGTCTGTTGATGTTATCACAGGAATTGTAAAAGCAAACATTCCTTCACGTATTGCTTTTGCTGTTTCTTCACAGACCGATTCCCGTACTATTTTGGATATGGGCGGTGCTGAAAAGCTATTGGGCAAAGGCGATATGCTTTTTTATCCTATCGGTACAAATAAACCTGTACGTGTACAAGGTGCTTTTGTGAGTGATGGAGAATTAAATAAGATTGTTGATTTTATCAAGAAGCAATCCATACCAGTCGAATATTCAGAAGAAGTTACTCAGCAGGTGTTAGAAAGTGATACTAAAGGTTCTAACGCAGCATCTGAAAATGGCAACGATCTGATGAGTGACGAACTTTTTGAAGATGCAGTCCGTTTAGTCATGGATACTGGTCAGGCATCTTCTTCAATGCTGCAGCGTAAATTTAGAATTGGTTATACGCGTGCTGCACGCTTAGTTGATTGTATGGAAGAACTTGGTATCGTAGGTCAGTCTGTTGGCAGCAAACCCCGCGAATTAATTATGTCGCGTCATGAAATAGAAGAACGTTTTTTTACAGCGCAATAAAGTATGATAGAGGAGGGTAAGCTTATGGATAATATAGGAGAAATTCTAAAAAATACCAGACTTGATAAAGGACTTTCTTTAGAGCAGGTAGAAGAAGCTACCAGTATCCGAAAAATCTATCTAGCGGCTATTGAAACAGGTGACTACGCTAAAATTCCAGGTGATGTTTTTACTAAAGGAATAATACGCACCTATGGTAATTATCTGGGGCTCAACGGTCCAGAATTAGTTACGCTTTACAAAGCTGCTTGTGCAGGTGTTGATCCAGAAGAAATAAAACCTGCTGAAATCCGTACAACTTCTAAAATAAGCGTTGCTCCTCATCTAAAACCGCAAAAAAATTCTTCGAATATTTTTACTTATCTGCTGTCATTTGTGTTGTTAGTTATAATTGCTGCTGCCGGTTATATTTTCTTATTCAGCAGCAGTGATCAGCCGGAAAATATTGTGACACCAAAACAATCAGCTTTAAGTGATGATACTGCCAAAAGCAATGAAATACCTGAGCAGGAAAAAGCAAAAATAGAAGCAGATGCAAAAAAAGCCAAAGAACGCGCTGAACAAGCGGCTGCTGCTAAAACACAGAAAGCGCCTGCTGACAATAAGCAAGTACAGCAGAAGCAAGCTGTTCCTGATAAAAACAATCTAAATCTCTATATGTTTTGTAATGACAGATGCTGGGTAGAAGTTACTGTAGATGGAGAAAAAGTTTTTGAAGGAACTTTAGTAAGCAATCAGGAAAAAAATTTCTCTGCTGACAAAAAAATTATTGTAAAATATGGCAACATCAAGGCAATGCAGATTGCTGTTAACGGAAAGCCTGCTCCAGCTGAAAAAGTTGATGGAGTTGTCATTAAAGAATATAAGAAATAATATCGGAGGCTATAAATCCTAATGAAAGAATTTTTGCCGATTTCCCAGGAAGATATCAATGCCCGTGGTTGGGAACAAATAGATTTTTTGTTTATCAGCGGCGATGCCTATGTTGATCATCCTTCTTTTGGACCGGCTGTTATTTGTCGTGTATTAGAAGCGCAGGGTTATAAAGTCGCACTGTTGTGTCAGCCAGATTGGCGCAAGCTGAAAAATTTTGAGGTGCTGGGCAAGCCTCGTCTGGCAGTGCTTATTTCAGGTGGAAATCTTGATTCGATGCTTTGCCACTATACTGCGGCTAAAAAACCAAGAAAAAAAGATGCATATACACCTGGCGGAGAGATGGGGAAGCGCCCTGATCATGCTACTGTAGTTTACTCGCAGCAAATAAAACGCTTATGGCCGGAAATGCCGGTTATTATCGGAGGCATTGAAGCCAGTTTGCGCAGATTTGCGCATTTTGATTATTGGGAAAATAAAATTTTGCCTTCCATCTTAGTCGAAAGCAATGCCGACCTTTTGATATATGGTATGGGTGAAAAGCAGATCGTTGAAATTGCTGACTATTTAGCTGGCGGAGCTACTATCGAAGATATCCATTATGTGCGGGGTACAGCTTATTTAGCAGATGATTTGCAAGCGTTAGATGAATTTATTGAATTACCTTCATTAGAAGATATATTAAAAGACAGGGAAGCGTTTGCTAAAGCTTATAATCTGCAAAGTAAAGAACTTGATCCATTTTCTGGGAAGATTGTTGTCCAAAAGAACGGCAAAAAATTTGTTGTTCAAAATCAAGTACCATTTCCTTTGTCACAGGAAGAAATGGATGCTATTTATGATTTGGATTATATGCGTACTTATCATCCTGCTTATGAAAAATACGGAGGAGTGCCTGCAATAGAGGAGGTACAGTTTAGTGTTATCAGCTGCCGTGGTTGCTTTGGGAGTTGCTCTTTCTGTGCTATTCATTCCCATCAGGGAAGAATCATTCAGACACGCAGCCATGAATCTATCGTTCGGGAAGCAAAAAAAATCACTGAATTGCCAAATTTTAAGGGGTATATACATGATGTTGGCGGTCCGACTGCCAATTTCAGACATCCTTCCTGTGCCAAGCAATTAAAAGTAGGAGTTTGTCGCGACAGGCAGTGTCTGTTTCCCAAACCCTGTCCTAATCTTGATGCTGACCACAGCGATTATATAGCACTGCTGCAAAAAGTTCGTGCGCTTTCTGGAATAAAGAAAGTATTCGTTCGTTCCGGTATCCGTTACGATTATTTGTTAGCAGACAAAAATGATCGTTTCTTAGATGAATTATGTCGTTACCATGTCAGCGGGCAATTAAAAGTTGCTCCAGAGCATGTAGCAGAACATGCCTTATCTAATATGGGCAAGCCTGGTAAATCTGTTTATCTAAAGTTTATGCGTGCTTTTAATAAGAAAAATCAAGAAATAGGCCTCAAACAGTTTTTAGTACCTTACTTTATCTCCAGTCATCCCGGCTGTACTCTGCGTGATGCAGTTGAGTTAAGTGAATTTTTGAGGGATATCGGACATCAGCCTGAACAGGTGCAGGATTTTATTCCAACTCCAGGAAGCGCATCGACAGCAATGTATTATTCCGGTATCAATCCTGAAACTGGCAAAAAGGTTTTTGTTGCCCGTAAAAACCGTCAGTTGGTTAAAGAAGCTTTACAGCAGACTAATCGTGGTGACCTTATTGGTGATGATGAGAAATGTTTACTGAAAATATCTTCTTCCCATAATCCCAAAGCACGACACAGCAAAATTGCATTTAACCATAAAATGAACAAACGGCGATAAAACAGGAGGTTAAAGATGCCTCAAAAAAAAATACTGTTAATCATTGCTCTGATGTTTGCATGTATAGCCTGGTTTATTTTTGATTCTGACAAAAATGAAACAAGTATAGCGGTGCA
>ENA-UEQB01000936-UEQB01000936.1-human-gut-metagenome-genome-assembly--contig:-NODE-936-length-26676-cov-34.488778_pt1 | contig 26676 bp, 23 predicted proteins | sample MGYA00242901_ERZ507918 | MGnify/ENA primary metagenome ERZ507918 (study PRJEB26167, sample SAMN06115405) | human gut metagenome | host: Homo sapiens | place: China:Sichuan | collected 2016-04-06... | reverse complement strand
GCTGGGCAACTATGTACGGATCGGATAAACGCTGAAAGCATCTAAGCGTGAAGCCGACCCAAAGATAAGATATCCCATTGTTTCAAACAAGTAAGACCCCTTGAAGACTACAAGGTTGATAGGCACGATGTGTAAGTGGAGCGATCCATTCAGCAAGCGTGTACTAATAGGTCGAGGGCTTGACCACAATTCGCTTGAGACTCTCAAGAGTCAACGAAAAAATGTGAGCAGTGATTATTCAGTTTTGAAGGCACGTCCTTCTAAGAAATACTGGACAAAGTACGACAAACATGTTATACTGGTTCAGTCAGATCGGTCGGTGTCGATGACGGTGAGGTTCCACCTGTTCCCATTCCGAACACAGAAGTTAAGCTCACTTGTGCCGAAGATAGTTCGCTGGAAACGGCGCGTGAAAATAGGTAGTCGCCGACTTGAACAAAAAACGCTTCAGAAGAAATTCTGAAGCGTTTTTCTTTTGTTTGAAATTTGAAAAACGAACAGACATCGTCGGACATTACCGCATTTCTGAATAAAAGTAGAAAAAACGGCCCCGCCGCGTTGAGCATTCAACGTGACGGGGCCGCATATTTTATTGGGTGGAGTTCCCCTTACGATACAAGCTTCCGCTTAGCCCTTGCCTGCGCAGCCGAACAGCTCGATCTTCTCCTTGCACTTGGCCTCGATGGCCTTTGCGCCGGGAGCCAGCAGCTTGCGGGGGTCGAAGCCCTTACCCTGCTGATCCTTGCCCTCTTCGATGTACTTGCGGGTGGCCTCAGCAAACACCAGCTGGCACTCGGTGTTGATGTTGATCTTGGAAACGCCCAGGCTGATTGCCTTTGCGATCATCTCGTCGGGGATGCCGGTGCCGCCGTGCAGAACCAGAGGAATGTTATTGGTGGCCTTGTGGATGCGGTCCAGAGCCTCGAAGTCCAGACCCTTCCAGTTTGCCGGGTAGACACCATGGATGTTGCCGATGCCGGCAGCCAGGAAGTCAATGCCCAGAGCGGTGATCTTTGCGCACTCTTCGGGGTCTGCAATCTCGCCGGCACCCACAACGCCGTCCTCGACACCGCCGATGGAACCGACCTCTGCTTCGATGCTCAGGCCCTTAGCGTGTGCCAGAGCCACCAGCTCCTTGGTCTTTTCCACATTCTCCTCGATGGAGTAGTGGCTGCCATCGAACATGATGGAAGAGAAGCCGGCCTCGATGCAGGCCTTGCAGCCCTCATAGGTGCCGTGATCCAGATGCAGGGCAACGGGAACGGTGATGCCCATGGAATCGACCATTGCGCTGACCATGGCAGCGACGGTCTTGAAACCGGTCATGTACTTGCCGGCACCCTCGGAAACACCCAGGATCACAGGGCTCTTCATTTCCTCGCAGGCGGTCAGAACGGACTTGGTCCACTCCAGATTGTTGATGTTGAACTGAGGCACACCGTAGTGGCCATCACGTGCTTTGATCAGCATTTCGGTTGCATTTACCAACATTATTCATTACCTCCACAAAATCATTGGGGTCTTGCTCGTTTCATATCCGCTTTGTGCACGGTTTAACGAACCTACAGAATTAGTATACCCCAAACAGCGGCCAAAATCAATCCAAACCGGTGTTTTTCCTGTAACAATGCGGGGATTCTGCTTCTGGCAGGGTGCAGGGGGGTACTGCCAGAAGCGCGTATACTCGATAGAATGCAACAAATTTCCATATAATGCGCAACAAGCGGCCGAAAGACAGAAAGCTTGATGAAGGACGGATTTTCAACACAGATCCACATTCGTCAAAATGATATTGGGCAATTTGGCAAAAGCGGACAGGATGCAGTTCAAAAAATTGTCATATTTCCGACTTGTATTCTACAAATTGTACGCAGGAAATCAAAAAAGGTCGAACCAAAAAGTGGAAAACCTTGTGGAAAGTGTGGAATTCCACAGGCAAAACAGGCTTTAAAGCTGGACTTTTGAACTTTCTCCACAGGGTTTTCAACATGTGGAAAAATAATCGCTCTTCTACGGATTGTATACCGCGTTTTTGTGGAAAACTTTTTTCTCCGGCAAAACAGAGGGATATCTACCCAGCAGCCGGGTAAAGCTGATGCAGGGCGGCAGAACATTTCTGCAAAAAAGCGGAAACGGTCTCCGGCACCACGAACAGAAAAACTTTTGCAGGACGCGGATAAAAAACGGTAATTTGCTGGCAAACAAGGTCGGCTTATGCTATACTTCAAAATGAGTTATCAGCTTCAGATCATACCGGTGCGCGGCCCAGAGTGCGGCGCGCCTTTTGGAGGGTGTGCACAGCACCTTCCGGTGATACAACGGAAGGAGAAAATCATCATGGAAGAAAAGAACCAGCCGCGCCGTCCGCGCCGCAGCCCGGAAGAGCCGCTGCAGAAGAACGAGAGCCTTGTTTATGGCAAAAATCCGGTGACCGAACTGCTGAAAAGCGGTTCCGGCGTGGACACCGTGCTCATTGCTGAGGGCATGGCTCCGGCCGTGGCGGCTTACTATACCGCATTGGCAAAGGAAGCGGGTGCCACGGTGAAGCGGGTGCACCCCAACAAGCTGCGCCTGATGACCGGCACCGAGAGCCATCAGGGTGTGGCGGCATTTGCCAGCGAGATCGAATACGTGACGGTAGACGACCTGATGGCAGCAGCCAAGGACAAGGGCGAGGCACCTTTTCTGGTGCTGAGCGATGGCATTGAAGACCCGCACAATCTGGGTGCCGTGATGCGCAGTGCTCTGCTGTGCGGTGCGCATGGCATCGTGATCCCAAAGCGCGGCGGCGCATCGGTCACGCCTACCGTCATCAAGTCCAGCGCAGGTGCCGCAGAACGCCTGCCGGTGGCTCGTGTGGCCAACATCGGCGAGACCATCCGCCGCCTGAAGGAGCAGGGTGTGTTCGTCTACTGTGCCGATATGGACGGCGTGTCTCTGCGCAGGAACAACCTGACCGGCCCCATTGCACTGGTGCTGGGCAGCGAGGGCAGCGGTGTTTCGCAGCTGGTGAAAAAGCTGTGCGACGGCGTGGTGCGGCTGGATATGGCAGCACCGGGCACCGGTGTGGACAGCTACAACGTGTCGGTGGCTGCGGGCATTATTCTGTACGAGATCCAGTCCCAGCGCGCAGCACAGCAGGCATGATCCGGCATTCGGGCCGGAACCTCAATTTGAATTACAGGAGGGACAAGAATGCCGAAAGATAAAAATAATGGCCGGGAAATGACCCCGGATGAAAAGTTCCGCTCCTTTTTCAGCACCACGGCGGTGGATATCCCGGAGGAGATGACCCGGAGGGACGAAAACCAGCCGGAGGAAAAGCCGCAGAAACGGTTTGGCCTGTTTGGGCGTGGTAAGGAAAAGCAGGAAACTGACGAAGCTGCAGCAGAGCAGCCGCAGGAAATGCCCACCGGTGAGGTGCGGCTGGGTGAGGATGCGCAGCCGGAACCGGAAGCGGATCTGGAACTGATGCTGAAGCCGGAGGCAGACCCGGAACAGGAACTGGCCCCGTGGCCTTTCCTGGAGAAGGAAGCAGAGGATGCACAGCCGGAAGCACCCGCCAAAAAGCAGGAGGAAAAATCTGCACCGCAAACGGCGGAACCCCCGGCGGCAGTGAAGCCGGAAACACCCCGGCAGAGCGCTGTCCCGGCGGCAAGACCCGCAGAGCAGCACAGCACGGCAAAGCCTCTCCGGCACCCCAAGAATGCGCCGGAGGTGCTGCTGCCGCAGGAAGAGCAGGAGCAGCAGGAGATGGCACAGCTCAAGGCGATGATCAACGGCCTGAGCGACCAGAAGCCGGAAAAGCCTGCACCGAGAGCCGAAGCAGCCCCGGCAGCAGAAACTGAACCGGCTGAAAGCAAAAAGAAACCGTCCGGTGCACCGCTGCCCGCGGCTGTGTTTGCAGCGGTAAAGGAGACGGCACCGGAGCTGCAGCCGGAACCTGTGCCGCAGCCGGAAAAAACGAAGCAGCCGGTGGCCGATTTCTTTGGCAAGGCGCAGAGCGAGGACGCACCGCAGGCACCTTTGGCCCCGGCAGAGGAGCCTGCTGCAAAAGAGGACACCATGAGCCTGCCACTGCTGCCGCTGGACGGTGAAGAGCCGCAGCAGGCACCGGAGAAGGCACCCGCTGCGCCACAGCCGGAACTGAAAGCTGAGGCGGAGGACGCGGTGTCTCCGGAGGAACATGCTGAAACGGAGCTGACCGAGCCGGAGGCCACGGCGGATAAGCTGCACCGCATGAGCGCAGAGCTGACGCTGCGCTGCGTGCTGGGCGGCATTCTGGCTGTGGTGCTGCTGCATTTTGGTTTGGTGTCGGATGGGCTGCTGCCCGCCATGGCGGCGCTGGACCCGGATGCTGCCCCGGCGGCATTCTATGGTGCAAACCTGCTGCTGCTGGCAGCAAGCCTGTGCGTGAGCTTCCCGGTGCTGCGCGACGGCCTGAACGGCCTGCGCGGACGGTCTTCTTCCGAGACGATGCCGGCGCTGGCCGCAGTGGCAGCGCTGGTGCAGGCGGTCACAGCCATGCTGAACGCAAATGTTTACCGCGGCACCACCGGCATCTCGCTGCTCAGCGGCATGGCCGCGCTGGGGCTGTTCCTTGCGCTGCTGGGCAGCCGGGTGATGCTGGCTGCTGTCAAGGGCGGCTATGAGCTGGTGACCAATGGTGTGGAGTTCGAGGGCGCCTACCGCGCCAAGGATAAAGACCTGCTGCGTGCCCTTGCACGGGATCTGGAACAGAAGGACCCCTGGGTGCTGCTGAGCCGCCCGATGAAGGAAGCTGACGGCTTTGTGGAGCAGAGCTTGAGCGAACGCGCAAGCGAGCGCCGTGCACGCAAAGTTTCGTACATCCTGCTGGGCGTTGCCCTGCTCAGCGGCGTGCTGTTCCTGCTGGCAGGTGCCGGCTGGAACAAAGCTGCGGCTGCCATGGCCGCTGTGCTGTGCATGGGCGCACCGCTTTCTTCTACCCTGATCGCGGGTGTTGCCTCGCTACGGCTGCAGCGTGCGGCTGCGGCTGTGGGCGCAGTCGTGCCCGGTTGGCAGGCCATTGAGCAGCTGGGCGGCATTGATACGCTGCAGATCGATGCAGACGACCTGTTCACCGCCGACAGCGCACAGCTGGAGGATATCCGCATTTTCAAGGGCGGCCGCATCGACCGCGCCATCCTGTACGCGGCCAGCGTGTTGAACGAGAGCCACGGCACCCTGAAGGGGCTGTTCCGCCAGATCGTTGAGGAACGCACAGACATCCTGTTCCCGGTCAAGGATCTGGAGCAGCACCATGGGCTGGGCTTTTCCGCCTGGTGCGATAACAACCGCATCCTCATGGGTACCCGCCGCTATCTGGAGCAGGAGGGCGTGCCGCTGCCGGACGAGGAATACGAGATGCAGCACTCGAAGAACGGCGAGCTGCAAATTTTGTATCTGGCTGTGTCCGGCAATCTGCACGCTATGTTCGTGCTGAAATATGTGGGCGGGCGCAATGTGGCCCGCAGCCTTGCCGTGCTGCAAAAGGAGAACATCCGCCTGCTGGTCACATGCCAGGACCCCAGTCTGACTGCACACCACATTACCGAAGCATACCGCCTGCCGGAAGGCATGATCACCGTGCTGGATCAGGAGCAGTGCAACGCCATCAAGGCCGCACCGGAAGACCCGGAGGACACCTGCTGCATGATCCATCTCAAGGCGTTTGCCAGCCTGACCGGCGGCCTGCAGGCTGCGGATCAGGCCCAGAACGCCGAGAGCAGCGCCACCACGGTACAGATGGTCTCGGTGCTGTTCTCCATCGTCATTGCGGCTCTGCTGACCAGCGCGGGCAGCATCTGGGAGCTTTCGGTGGCAACGGTGCTGATGTATCAGGCAGCGTGGAGCGCCCTGAGCATTGCTGTGTGTGCACTGAAACAGCATAACTGAGAAATATTCTCAGAATAAATAGGAACTATTCTTGATTTCCATCAAAAAATATGGTATACTCTGTTCAGAACCTGAGCCGCAGGCGAAAAAATTACCGCCGGGCTGAATGATAGAGCCGGGATCGGTCGATCCTGACAGAAGATCCGTTTTTGAAAGGAGAGCATCATGGAACTGAAGGGTACCAAAACCGAGAAAAATCTGATGGAAGCGTTTGCAGGCGAGAGCCAGGCACGCAACAAGTACACCTTCTTTGCCAGCATGGCAAAAAAAGAAGGCTACGAGCAGCTGGCCGCGATCTTTGAGGAGACCGCCGGCAATGAGAAGGAGCACGCAAAGATCTGGTTCAAGCTGCTGTGCGGCGGCGCGATCCCCGATACCCTGACTTGTCTGGACATGGCAGCAGGCGGTGAGCACGACGAGTGGACCGAGATGTACCCCCGCATGGCCAAGGAGGCCAAAGAAGAGGGCTTCCCTCAGATCGCAGCACTGTTCACCATGGTGGCACAGATCGAGAAGGAGCACGAGGAGCGCTACCGTGCGCTGGCCGAAAACCTGAAAAACAACAAGGTCTTTGCCCGCGAGGAGCAGCAGGTATGGCAGTGCCGGAACTGCGGCTACACCTATATCGGCAAGTCCGCACCGCTCAAGTGCCCGGTGTGCGCACATCCGCAGAGCTACTTTGAGCTGAAAAAGATCAACTACTAAGCTGAAAATTCAAAAGCAGAACAGCGCCGCCGCATCCGGTTTGCCGGGTGCGGCGGCGTTTTGTACAAAATTGAAAAGCGGATTTTATTATTCTCCACAAAATAAGGCTCAGCTGCCCGGCAGAATGGGCAAAAAACTTGACCCGGTTTTGCACTGCGTGTAAAATAATACGGAGACAGGAATATTTAAAGGATCTTGCAGCAAAGCAGGCGGGGAGGGCAAAGCCCATGAAGCAGGGGTTCAAAGCGTGTGTTTGTGCAGTGGTGCTGTGCGCAGAACTGTTTGCAGCCGGGGCGTTTTCGGCCTATGCTGCGCAGGAGCAGCCGCTGCCGGACAGCGGCATGACATTGGACACTGCCGAACTGACACTGGATATCACCGAAGGAGACCCGGCCCCGGTGGCCTACCTGAATGTGCAGGCACCCAACGACTACTTCTTTCTGATCTGGACTTCCAGTGATCCGGCAGTGGCATCGGTGGACGGCACCGGCAAGGTGACCGGCCATGCCGAGGGCACTGCGGCCGTCACGGCCCGCAATGAGCGCGGCGAAAAGACCACCTGTACCATCACGGTGCGCAAAAGCACAGCCAGCCGCCTGGTGCTGAACACCAGCGATCTGACGCTTACCATTACAGAGCAGGAGCCTGCCCCGACGAAACAGCTGAAGCTGGAACAGAACAAAGGCGGGTTTACCTATGTGCGGCAGTGGGTCAGCAGCAACCCGGCGGTGGCATCGGTAAGCACAAACGGTACCGTAAAGGCGCAGGGGTCCGGCAAGGCCGTCATCAGCGCACTGACCACAGCCGGGCAGGTGCTGCGCTGCACGGTAACGGTCACATCGGAGATCGGACGGGTGCAGATGAGCAAAAACGCCATGCTGCTGCAGGCAGTGGGAGCCAGTCAGAAGCTGACCGCGCAGGCTGCAGGCACCAAAAACGGAACGCTGACATGGTTCAGCAGCAATCCGGGCGTGGCAACTGTGAGTGCGGATGGCATGGTAACGGCGGTGGGCGACGGTGAAACGATGATCCTTGCCGTTACACCGGAGGGTCGTGCCGATGCCTGCTATGTGGCCGTGGGAGCGGCGGCGTGGCGGTTCCGCTCGGAGGACGAACTTGCCGAAACGCTGACCCTGACCGGCCAGCTGCCCTATTCGGATGGAAAGTAAAAAGAAAAATGGGAGCGTTCTGTGCAGCAGGATGCTCCCATTTTTTCAAAACCCGCTGGGCAGAAAGATCATCGTTCCCCGGGCAGACCACGCCATCCGCTGGGCCATGCAGCCGGGCGCACCGGCCAGCAGAAACAGGGCCAGTGCGGCGAGCAGCAGCGCCCATCCAAGGCCGCTGTGCGGCCTGCCGGAAAAAGGATCCCCTTTTTTGCGTCTCATCCCGCTGCCCCCTTTTTGCTGTGCTGGCCCATGCTATGCGCGGCCAGCAGTGATTGTGCAACGTGCTGGGCTGTGGTACAATAAAATATCGAAATCTACTGTGCAGGGAGAACGATTTTATGCTGACCATTACACTGCTGGGCACTGCGGCTACCATGCCACTGCCGGACCGGGCACTCTCGGCGGCGTTTGCAGCCTGCGGCGGGCACGGCCTGCTGTGGGACTGCGGCGAGGGAACTCAGGCAGCGGCACACCGGGCAGGCGTGAACCTGATGCGGGCGGATGCCATCTGCCTGACCCACTACCATGGCGACCACATCTTTGGTCTGCCGGGCCTTTTGCAGACGCTGGGGGCGCAGGGCCGCACAAGGCCGCTTGCCTTGCTGGGGCCGGAGGGCCTGCCGGATATCTGGGCGGCGGTGCGGGCACTGATCGGCCCGCTGCCCTATCCGGTGAAGCCGCAGGTGCTTATGCCGGGCCAGCCGCTGGCGCTGGATGCGCTGAGCGAGGGCTGGCCTGCCGGTGCGCGGCTGGTGCCGTTTGCCACAAAGCACCGGGTAAAAAGCCTTGGCTACCGGCTGGAGCTGCCCCGTGCAGGCAAATTTTCGCCGGAGCAGGCCCGGGCGCTGGGGGTGCCGGTGCAGCAATGGAAGCTGCTGCAGAAAGGGCAGAGCGTTGCCGTGGAGGGCAGAACGGTGCAGCCTGCGCAGGTGCTGGGCGCACCGCGCAAGGGGTTGAGCGTGGTATTTTCCGGAGATACGGCCCCCTGCCCGTATTATTTGCAGGCGGCGCATGACGCAGACCTGCTGATATGCGATGCCACCTATGCCCTTCCGGAGCAGGAAGACCAGGCCCGTCAGTGGGGGCACAGCACCTTTGGGCAGAGCGCGACCCTTGCCGCGCAGGCGAGGGCAAAGCGGCTTTGGCTGACCCATTATTCCCCCATAATCACCGACCCGGAGGAATATGCCGCGCAGGCACAGAGCATCTTCCCGGCGGCGGAGTGCGGCTTTGACGGCAAAAGCATCACCCTGCAGTACGAGGAGGCACAGCCATGACCATCCGGATGGACGAGGGTGCGGCAGAGCTGCTGGACACCCTGCACAGGGCGGGCTATGCAGCCTACGTGGTGGGCGGCTGCGTGCGGGACAGTCTGCTGGGCCTTACACCGCACGACTGGGACCTGTGCACCAGTGCTCTGCCGCAGCAGGTGACGGAGCTGTTCGGCGCGCAGCGGTGCATCCCCACCGGCCTGCAGCACGGCACGGTAACGGTGAAGCAGAGCGGTGCCCTTTACGAGATCACCACCTTCCGTACAGAAGGCACCTACACAGATGGCCGCCACCCGGACGAGGTGCACTTTGTGCCGGATGTGCGGGAGGATCTGGCCCGGCGGGATCTTACCATCAACGCCATGGCCTACAATGAAAAAGAGGGCCTTGTGGACCCCTTTGGCGGGCAGGCCGACCTGCAAAGCGGCATCCTGCGGGCGGTGGGTGTGCCCCGCCAGCGGTTCACCGAGGACGCGCTGCGCATCCTGCGGCTGTACCGCTTCGCAGCCCGGTTTGGCTTTGCCATCGACCCGCCCACGGCGCAGGCGGCACAGGAGCTGTGTGCCCATCTGGACTGCGTATCGGTGGAGCGCATCGAGGAAGAGCTTGCAAAACTGCTGAGCGCACCCGCCCCTGCGGCATATCTTGACAAAAAAATACTGCTTGTTATTCTGCCGGAGCTTTCATCGGAGGCACTGGCGGCGGCAAAGCCGGTGGTGGATGCCTGCCCGGCGGGTGCAGAAAACCTGCCCATCCGGCTGGCGGCGCTGCTGCTGAGCCTTGGCGAGGACGGCACCCGCCGCACCCTCAGGCGCCTGCGCTGCTCCAACAACCGGATCGAAGAGACGGCGGTGCTGGTGCGGGAAGCCAGAGGGTGTGACGGTAGCTTTCTCTTCGGACACGATTCGGGCCATTCCATCGCCCGCCCTATTGCCTTCGGCAACAGGGTCCCACCCCAGCGGACGGTCCTCAGAGAAACTACCGTCACACCCGGCTTTATCATCTACGCCCGCCGACTACTGGGCAAATATAACTTGTGTACCGTGCAGCGCATTGCTGCACTGGGCACAGCCCTGCAGCCGGAACGTTCGGCTGATTTTGCCGCACTTTCCGAATTGGCCGAACAATTGGACGCGGACGGCGTATGCTGCCGCGTCAGCCAGCTGGCTGTGAATGGCCGCGACCTGATGGCGGCAGGCGTCCCGGCGGGGCCGGGCATCCGCAAAGTGCTGGAAGCGCTGCTGGACGGTGTGATCCGGGAAGAATACCCCAACGAGCGGCAAGCCCTGCTGGCCGCAGTGCAGCAGTTCGCTGCGTCTTGACAAGCTCTTTTTTCAGAGTTACTATTATACTACTGTTTTAGTGTGTTGAATGCACCAAAGGAGAACTTATGACCACACAGACCCCTGATTCAAAGCCGCGTGCCCTCATTGCCATGAGCGGCGGCGTGGACAGCTCGGTGGCGGCATGGCTCATGCAGCAGGCAGGCTATGACTGCACCGGCATCACCATGCGGCTCACCCGCAACGAAACGCTGGGACAGTCCGGCTTTCACACCTGCTGCTCGGAAAAGGACATCGAGGACGCGGCAGAGGTGGCGTTTGCCATGGATATCCCGTACGAGGTGCTGGATTTCACGGCTGACTTCCGGAAACAGATCATTGAAAAATTCGTCCGCGTGTATGAGGCGGGCGGCACGCCGAACCCCTGCATCGACTGCAATAAATATATGAAGTTCCGCCATCTGCTGGACTGGGCCCGGGCACACGGCATGGAGTATGTGGTCACGGGCCACTATGCCCGGGTGGAGCAGGACGAGGCCACCGGCCGTTTCCTGCTCAAAAAGGGGCTGGACGAGGGCAAGGACCAGAGCTACGTGCTCTACAACCTCACTCAGGAGCAGCTGGCGCATATCCGTCTGCCGCTGGGCGGCCTGCACAAGACTGAGGTGCGCGAGATCGCGGAGCAGCACAAATTTGTCAATGCCCGCAAGCACGACAGTCAGGACATCTGCTTCGTGCCGGATGGCGACTATGCCCGCTTTATGGAGGACTTCACCGGCAAACACTACCCGGCAGGTGATTTTCTGGACGAGAGCGGCAGGGTGGTGGGCACCCACAACGGCGCGGTGCGGTACACCATCGGCCAGCGCAAGGGGCTGGGCCTTGCCATGGGGGCACCTGTGTACGTCTGCGGCAAGGACATGCAGGCAAACACCGTCACGGTAGGGCCGGAGGAGATGCTGTTCGACCGCATCGTGTATGCGGACGAGGTGAACTGGATCGCCATTCCGGAGCTGACCGGGCCGCTGCGGGTCACAGCCCGCACCCGGTACCATCAGGTGGAGCAGGCCGCCACCGTCTACCCGGCGGAGTGCGGCTTCCGGCTGGAATTTGACCAGCCCCAGCGCGCCCCTACGCCCGGTCAGGCCGTGGTGCTGTATCAGGGCGACACGGTGCTGGGCGGCGGCACCATCACCCGCGTAGAAAAGTAAGGAGAACAAAATGCAAAATCAGTATTCCCGCACGCAGTTGCTGCTGGGCGCGGAAGCTATGGAAAAACTGCACAATTCCCGCGTGGCGGTGTTCGGCATCGGCGGCGTGGGCGGCTACACGGTGGAAGCGCTGGCGCGCAGCGGCGTGGGGGCACTGGATCTGATCGATGATGATAAGGTCTGCCTGACCAACCTCAACCGCCAGATCATTGCCACCCGCAGTACGGTAGGACAATATAAAGTAGATGTGGCTGCACAGCGCATCCACGACATTGACCCGGACATCAGGGTGACCACCCACCGGTGCTTCTTTGGCCCGGAAACACAGGACCAGTTCGACTTTACCCAGTACGACTATGTGGTGGACGCCATTGACACCGTCACCGGCAAGCTGGCGCTGGTGATGAAGTGCAAGGAGGCAGGCACCCCCATCATCTGCTCCATGGGCGCAGGCAACAAGATGGACCCGACCCGCTTTGAAGTGACCGATATCTACAAGACCTCGGTCTGCCCGCTGGCCAAGGTGATGCGCACCGAGTGCCGCAAGCGCAAAATCAAGCACCTGAAGGTGGTCTACTCCAAGGAGCCTGCCATGACCCCCATCGAGGATGACGACATCAGCTGCAAGTATCACTGCATCTGCCCTCCGGGCACCCAGCGCAAGTGCACCCAGCGCCGTTCGGTGCCGGGCTCCAATGCCTTTGTACCCTCGGTGGCCGGCCTGATCATCGGCGGCGAGGTGGTAAAAGACCTTGTGGGCTTTGTACCGATGAAGGGCTGATATTTAAAATAGTTTTTACGGAACCCCGGAAAAGTCTGCGGATTTTTCTGGGGTCCTTTCTGTTATGGGCAGTGTCACTGCTGCGGCACAGGCTTCAAAAATACTGCAAAAATAAATTTGCAACTAATTTGCATTTTGGTATTGCAATTGGAGAGAATATCGTGTATAATCATCCCTGTTCAAAAATGCAACCAATTTGCAATTTACTAAAATGAAGCGACGAACGGTCGTTTTTAGGAGCGTATATGGAACTGTTTCTGGATGTTCTGGGCGAATCTCTGGTGGATACCGCCAAGATGCTGCCCTTCCTGTTTTTGGCTTATCTTCTGATCGAGTATATCGAGACCCGCCACGGTGAGCGCATTGAAGCACTGCTGGCAGGCGGCGGGCGCTGGGGCGCGATTCCGGGCGCGGTGCTGGGCTGTGTGCCGCAGTGCGGCTTCTCGGCCATTGCGTCCAACTTCTACTCCTCCCGTGTGATCACGCTGGGCACCCTGATGGCCGTCTACCTTGCCACCAGCGACGAAGCCATCCCGCTGCTGGTATCCATGCCGGCCTACTGGGATAAGCTGGCTGTGCTCATGGTCATCAAGGTGGTATACGCCATTGTGGTGGGCTTTGTGCTGGATTTTGTGCTGCGCGGCGTGCTGCCCAAATCGCTGCGCGGCGGCTACACCGGCCATGCCGACGAGGTGGACTGTCACGAGGAGCACAGCGACGAAGAGGGTAAGCCCGCCCCCATCTGGAAAGCGGCCCTGCGCCACACGCTGGAGATCTTTGTGTTCATTTTTGCGTTCAGTCTGGTGTTCGGCCTGATCGTCGAGGGCGTGGGCGAAGATGTGTTTGCAGACCTTCTGGGCAGCATGGGCTTCTTCCAGCCGGTAGTGGCCGCACTGGTGGGCCTGATCCCCAACTGCGCCGCCAGCGTGCTGCTGACCCAGCTGTATGTGGAAGGTGCCCTGCGCTTTTCCAGTCTGGTGGCGGGCCTTTGCACCGGTGCAGGCGTGGGCCTTGCGGTGCTGTGGCGCACCAATCCTTCGTGGAAGCAGAACCTGTTCATCACCGGCCTGACATGGGGTGCAGGCGCATTCCTCGGCGTGGCAATGCAGGTGGTCGTGGCCGTGTTTGCGTGATCACGAGAAGGAGCTGCAAAGAAAACGGCATCGTGAAACAAAATAAGGCTATTGCATGGAATTCTGTGCAGTAGCCTTATTTTTATGCCCAAATGCACCCCAATTTTAAAAAAGTATGGTATACTGGTACAAAACTCAGTTCCATAGGGGAGAATAGAATGCAATATAAGATTCTGGCAAGCGATTACGACAACACACTGGTGCCCTTTGGCGAGGGCAAGCCGCGTCAGAAGGTGGTCAAGGCGGTAAAGAAGCTGCAGGCCGCAGGCGGCAGATTTGTGCTCAGCACCGGCCGTGCCTATCCGTGCGTCAACCTCAAAGGCCAGCTGGGCGGCATCCGGTTCGATTATGCCATCACCTGCAACGGTGCCTGTGTGGTGGACCGCGAGGGCCGCATCGTGGCCGAGCACCCGCTCACCGCTGAGGAAATGTACGCGCTGGTGGATTTCTGCGAGGATTATAACTATCCGCTGCAGTTCAATTTCAGGGATGCCTGCTACGCCTACTGCGAGTATGAATATCTGCACAGGGGCTATCAGCAGATGAACAGCATCGGGCTGGACTGTATGGACGGCGAAGATCAGGACCGCCACCTGATCGATATGCCCCACGCGGCCTTTGCAGCAGTGCCGCCGGAGCACGTGGCAGATTTTGCGGCAAAGTACGGCCATCTGGGTCTGCACTGGATGCAGGTGGGCGCGCAGAATGCCGACGGCCTGTGCTACTACGACATCGTGCGCGGTGGAATGGACAAAGGCGTTGGCCTTGCCGACCTGTGCGAAAAGATGGGCCTGACACTGGCCGATGCCGTGGCGGCAGGCGATTCTGCCAACGATGTGGGCATGCTGAAGGCAGCGGGCCTTGGCTGCTGCATGGCAAACGGCACGCCGGACGCAAAGGCTGCCGCCGACCGCATCATTGGCGATGTGCGGGAGGACGGCCTTGCCGACCTGATCGAGGAACTGTGGTTCGACGGCCCCGCAGCAGTGCCTTCCGGCAAGGACTTCGGCTCTGCATGGGGCAATATTGAAAGTGCAGGCGGACAATGAGCTTTGAACCGGTGTATAACGAACACAGCCGGGCGCTGATCCTTGGCACATGGCCCAGCCCCAAAAGCCGGGAGATGGCCTTTTACTACGGCCACCCGCAGAACCGCTTCTGGCCCATGCTGGCCGCGCTGACCGGGGAGCCGGTGCCTGCCCGTGAGGACATTGAAGCCAAAAAGCAAATCATCCTGCGCCATGGGCTGGCCCTCTGGGACACGCTGGAACGCTGCACCATCACCGGCGCAGCGGACGCTTCCATCAAGGATGCAGTGCCGAATGATATTGCCGCTCTGCTGGCAAAGGCACCCATCGAAGCAGTATTCTGCAACGGAGCCACCGCATACCGGATCTATACAAAGTATCTGCAGCCGGTGTCCGGCATTGCAGCGGTAAAGCTGCCCAGCACCAGCCCGGCAAACGCTGCCTGCCGCCCGGAAAAGCTGCGCGAAATCTGGGGCGCGGCTCTCTTGCCGTGGATCAACAAATGATGGCCAGGTTGTAAATTATCCGTGAAAGCCTTGCGTTTTTCGCGGGGTGCGGTATTATGGATGACATAAGGGGCAATGCCCCGGACAAGGAGAAGAAACATGAGCAAGATCATCCGCACCAGAAAGCCCAGCGTTCTGCCATTTTATGCAATGGCACTGGTCTTTTTGGTATTGTGCGCGGTACTGCCGGTGTATAAGCTGTGGGCGCTGCTGGCGGCGCTGGGCGGTGCATTTGTGGCCTTTGGTGCGGCACAGAAGGTCTGCCCGCCCCGGGTGGTGGAGCACGAAGTGCCTTTCCACACCGGTGTGGAGGATGTGGACGCGATGCTGACCGACATTCAGCAGAAACTGGATACCCTGCACACCCTCAACGAGCAGCTGCCGGACCCGCAGCTCTCTGCCGCCATGACCCGCATGGAAAAGGCAGGCCGCTCCATTGTGGAAGCGGTGGAAGCAAACCCGGAAAAGGCAAAGCAGGTGCGCAGGTTCGCAAACTATTACCTGCCGGATGCGGTGAACGTTCTGCAGCAGTATGCAAAGCTGGCAAAGCAGGGCGTGCGCGGCGAGAATGCCGCAGCCATCCGTACCGAGGTGGAGCACAATGCTGCTTCCATTGCCACGGCGTTTGAAAACCAGCTGGATGCCCTGTACGCCGCCGAGAGCATGGACCTTTCTGCAGACATCACGGTGCTGCAGAACATGCTCAAAGGGCAGGGCCTGAGCTAAGAAAAAAGGTAAATGGTATTTGGAAAGGAAGGAATCTCTTATGGCTGATAATACATTCAATTTTGACCTCGATGCACCCGCAGTACCCACCCTGACGCTGGACCCCACCCCGGCAGAAGAGGAAAAGGCAGCACCCGCCCAGCAGGAAACTGCCGCACCGGAGCAGCCGCAGGTGAACCTGACCCCGGAAGAACAGGCCATGGTGGATCAGTTTGCTGAAAAGATCGACATTACCAACAGCCAGCAGGTGCTGCAGTACGGCTCTGCCTGCCAGAAAAAGATCGGCGATTTCTCCGAAGCTGCGCTCTCCAAGGTGTCCACCAAGGATCTGGGCGAAGTGGGCGATATGATCACCAGCCTGATCGGTGAGCTGAAGAGCTTTGATGCAGGCGAGGAAGAAAAAAAGGGCATCCTCGGCTTCTTCAAGAAGAAGGGCGACCAGCTGGATGCCATGAAGATGAAGTACAACAAGGCCGAGACCAACGTGGAAAAGATCCAGTCCATGCTGGAGGGCCATCAGGTGCAGCTGCTCAAGGACATCGCCATGCTGGATAAGATGTATGATCTGAACATGGCCTACTTCAAGGAGCTGAGCATGTATATCCTTGCCGGCAAAAAGAAGCTGGCCGATGTGCGCGCAAACGAGCTGCAGCAGGCCATGGATAAGGCCAAGGTTTCCGGCCTGCCGGAGGATGCACAGGCGGCTCGTGATCTGGCCGACCAGTGCGAACGCTTTGAGAAGAAGCTCTATGATCTGGAGCTCACCCGCAACATCAGCCTGCAGATGGGGCCGCAGATCCGTCTGCTACAGAACAACGACACCATGATGGCGGAAAAGATCCAGTCCACCATCGTCAACACCATCCCGCTGTGGAAGAACCAGATGGTGCTGGCATTGGGTCTGGCCCACAGCCAGCAGGCCATGCAGGCCGAGCGTGCCGTTACCGATATGACCAACGACCTGCTCAAGAAGAACGCCGAGGCCCTGAAGATGGGTACCATCGAGACCGCAAAGGAGAGCCAGCGCGGTGTGGTGGATATCGAGACCCTGCAGCAGACCAACAAGAGCCTGATCGAGACGCTGGACGAGCTGAACAAGATCCAGAGCGAGGGCCGCGCAAAGCGCGCTGCCGCCGAGCAGGAGCTGAACCGCATCGAGGACGAACTGAAAGCAAAAATGATGGAGATCCGGAGCTGAGATGGCAAACGCAGATTTTTCGCAAAAACAGAACAGCACTTCCGGCGGTTTTGACGCGGGCAGCTACCGCGAACAAAAACAGCCGGAGCAGGCCGTGCCGCTGACACCTCTGCAGCAGAAGCTGGCAGGGCTGGAAGCAAAGCTGCCCGCAGCCCTTTCCACCCGCGCAGCTGCACTGGCGCTGAGCGTGGTGGTGATGCTGGCGACCTTTTTGGGCTTTGGCAGCGCCAAGCTGCGCAGCCAGTACAACGAAGTCCGCAAATGGTACACGGTGGGTGTGGCGGCAGACAACGGCTATAACCTCAACGAAGAGCTGACCACCCGCATGAACACGGCGGCGAACATCATCACCACCGCCGGCAACACGCTGGGGGCCGACAGTGCCGAGGTACAGGCCGCACAGAGCGCGCTGAGCGATTTTACCGCCTGTCTGGAAGCCGTGCAGAACGGCGGCAAAAGTCAGGCACTCACCTCGCTGCCCTATTATCAGGGCAGCACGATGCACGCACTGTATCAGGCCAACGAGGTGCTGGGGTCGCGGATCGATCAGCTCTACGCAAAGCTGCAGGAGCAGGCCGCAGACCCCATGAAGATGGGCGCGGTGCAGGGCCAGTACGGCCAGTTCAACAGTGCGGCTACCATCATCGGCACCCTGAAATACAACGATGCCGTTTACGACTACCAGAAAGAGACCGGCGGCTTCCCGGCCAGCGTGCTGGGAGCCATTGCCGGTGTAAAGGAGGTTGAACCCTTCGCATGAAAAATTTTGCAAAACGCGTAAGCGCTCTGGTGCTGGCCCTTGTGGTGGGCGCAGCGGCCCTGTGCCCGGCGGCCCTTGCCGCCGCCAGCCTGCCGGACCTGCCCAAAGACGAATGTGTGGTGGATGATGCCAACATCCTGAGCGACAGCACTACCCAGACCATCGTTGATCTGAACAACCAGCTGCAGTCCAGCTGCAACGGAGCACAGATCGGCGTACTGACTGTAGATTATACGGGTAATTATTCCACTGAGGATTATGCAACACAGGCCTTCAACGCCTGGGGCATCGGCTCGGCTTCCGAGAACAACGGCGTGCTGATCCTGCTGGTGATGGAATCGCCCATCTACGAGGATGGCGATTACTACGTGACCTACGGCGACGGCTTCCGCAACACCACGCTGGAAAGTCAGGCCAGTGCCCTCGCTCAGACCATGGAAGGTGATTTTGTTAACCGCGATTACAGCGATGCAGTAATCACCTGTGCCAACAATGTGGCCGACACCATTGCAAGTGTTTATGGGGTAAATCTGAACAATGGCAGCTACGACGATGGCAGCTACGACGACGGCAGCTATGCCCAGCCGGACGACGGCCCCACCACCTTTGGGGATATCGTTCTGGGTATCGTGATCCTGTTCATGTCCCTGATGGTGATGCTGATCATCGTACTGTTCGTGTTCCGGGTGTTCATTGCACCCATCGGCCACGCAGCAGGCTGGAACTGGGGTCCCTTCGCATGGGGCTACATGGCAGGCTCGGCCCGTCGACGTTATCGTCCCGGCCCGCCGCCTCCTCCGGGCCCCGGCTTCGGTCCCGGATACGGCCCGGGCTATGGCCCCGGCCCCCGCAATGACCGGCCCCGCCCGCCCCGGAACAACAACCGGCGTCCGCCCCGTCCTCCCATGGGCGGCGGCTTTGGCGGCGGGTCCTTCGGTGGCTCCCGCGGAGGCGGCTCCTTTGGGGGCGGCTCGTTCGGCGGCGGCAGCTTCGGCGGCGGCTCCTTCGGTGGAATGGGCGGCGGCGGCAGCCACGGCGGCGGCGGTGGCCGCGGCCGTTAAAAACACAAAAACACGGAGAACTGCTGTGGGCGGTATGCCTGCGGCAGTTCTCTTTTTAGGTTTCAGGCGTGAAGGGAATTCATTTGACAAATCAACTTTGTTAACCTATACTGAGAAACATGCATAATAAGCCAGAAATAAAGGCTCTGAGGGCGGAAAAGCCACAGAGCAGGGAACGATAAAAATAGAGGGAGAATCACCATGCTGACTCTGGATAAGATCTACCACGCCGCCTTTGTGCTCAAGGATGTTGCCCGCAAGACCGACCTCATCGAGGCACCCAAGCTCTCCAAGGACTGCCAGCTGTACCTGAAAACCGAAAACCTGCAGGCCACCGGCAGCTTTAAGGTGCGCGGTGCTTACTATAAGATCAGCCAGCTTTCCGAGGAGGAGAGCGCCAAGGGCGTGATCGCCTGCTCTGCCGGCAACCACGCACAGGGCGTGGCGCTGGCTGCTACCCGCCGCGGCATCAAGAGCATCGTCTGTATGCCGGATGGTGCCCCCATCATGAAGGTGGAGAATACCAAGAATCTGGGCGCAGAGGTGTGTCTGGTGCCCGGCACCTACGATGATGCCCACGACAAGGCTGTGGAGCTGCAGGAAGAGACCGGCATGACCTTTATCCACCCCTATGACGATGAGCAGGTCATCGCGGGGCAGGGAACCATTGGTCTGGAAATTCTGGATCAGCTGCCGGATGTGGATGCGGTCGTTGTGCCGGTGGGCGGCGGCGGCCTGATCTCCGGCGTGGCCTTTGCCATCAAGAGTCTGCGCCCGGAGGTGAAGGTCTATGGCGTACAGGCCGAGGGTGCACCCAGCATGTACCGCAGCCTGCACGAGCATAAGTACCAGACCCTGAAAGCCGTTTCTACCTTTGCAGACGGCATTCAGGTCAAGACTCCCGGTGAGCTGACCTACCAGATCTGTGAGCAGTATGTGGACGACATCGTGACCGTGAGCGAAGATGAGACCGCTGCCGCCATCCTCTCCTTGATGGAGAACCAGAAGCTGGTTGCCGAGGGTGCCGGAGCCGTGCCGGTGGCTGCAGTGCTGTTCCACAAGCTGCCGGTCGAGGGCAAAAAGGTGGCCTGCGTCGTCTCCGGCGGCAACATCGATGTGAACATCCTCAACCGCGTGATCACCCGTGGTCTGGTCATGAGCGGCCGCAAGGCGAACATGACCATTGCGCTGGAGGACAAGCCCGGCCAGCTCAAGAAGGTGGCCGAGATCGTGTCCCGCTGCGGCAGCAATGTGGTGTCGGTGCAGCACGATGGCTCCGATCCCAATATGCCCATTTCCAGCTGCTTCCTCAAGCTCACCCTTGAGACCCGCGATGCCGAGCAGATCGAGCAGATCCGCGCAGAGCTTGCAAAAGAGGGTTTCCAGCTTGTGAGCGAAAGAGTATAATAGAAGAAAAAAGAAAGGAACGTTTTATCATGAAAGTTGTTTCCACTTCCAACGCACCCGCAGCCATCGGCCCTTACAGCCAGGCCATCGATCTGGGCAATATGGTGTTTGTTTCCGGCCAGATCCCGGTAGACCCTGCTACCGGCAAGATGGCCGATACGGTTGAAGAGCAGGCTGCACAGAGCCTTGCAAACCTCAAGGCCATTCTGGCCGAGGCTGGCCTTTCCATGGCAAATGTGGTCAAGACTGTCATTTTTCTGGCCGATATCAACGATTTTGCCGCTGTGAATGCCGCGTATGCCAAGGCCTTTGCTGAGCCGTTCCCTGCCCGCAGCTGCGTGCAGGTGGCCGCCATTCCCAAGGGCGCAAAGCTGGAGATCGAGTGCATCGCCGTGCGCGAATGATCAGGCCTAAACACAAAAGGGGCTGTGCCGTTGGCACAGCCCCTTTTGCATGTATGAGGAAGAATGAGAATAGCAATTACGGGCGCAGACCCATGCCGCCCTCCAGCGTGAGAGTCTCGCCGGACAGATACTTGAAGTCCGGCATGGCCAGCTGCACGCATACCCGGCCGATCTCGGTCTCGGGGTTGGCGTAGTGGCCCATGGGCGGCATCTTGACGTTGGCTTTGAACGCATCCGGGTATGCCTGCTGGAACTGCTCCAGCTTGGCGGTCCAGGCCAGCGGGCAGATCACGTTAACATTGATGCCATCCTTGCCCCACTCGGTAGCGGCCACGCGGGACAGGCCGCGGATGCCCTCCTTGGCGGCAGCGTAGGCGCACTGGCCAAAGTTGCCAAACAAGCCTGCACCGGATGCAAAGTTGATCACGCTGCCCTTGGACTTGGCCAGATAGGGATAGCAGGCCTTCATATAGTAAAATGTAGCGTACAGGCCGGAATAAAGGGCAAGATCAAACTGCTCGGTGGTGTGCTCTGCCAGCGGCACGCCGGAAGCGGATGCCTGTGCGTTGTTCACCAGCACTTGAATGCCACCAAAGGTATCCACAGCCTGATTGACGACATTTTGCACGGTGGCTTCGTTGTCGGTGCCTGCACACACATTTGCCTGCACCGGCAGAACGCGGATGCCATACTTGGCTTCCAGCTCGTTTTTTGCCTCTTCCAGTTTTTTCACATTACGGCCAGTGATGACCAGATTTGCGCCCTCTTTTGCAAAGGCGGTGGCAATGCCATAGCCGATGGAGCCGCAGCTGCCATCGGAAAGTACGGCGCGGCCTGCGCCGGTGATGATAGCGGTCTTACCCGTTAAAAAGCCCATAGTTGCCCTCCAGAAGTGCTCAGTTGATATATCAATTGGCTGATGTTGGCCATATTATAGCCTGAATTTCAATAGAATGCAAGGCTTTTTACCGATAAATAAAAAATAGACAAAGAATGCCGAGAAGGTGAAAAAATTCACGACTTCTCGGCATTTTGTGAAAGATTTATCAGAAACTTTGATGTTAAAATAAAGACAAACTAATTACTTCTGCACGCCCGCCTCGCACTGCTCAATAAACTGCTTTGCCACGCGGGGGCTGCGGCCGCCGGCGCGGATGGCAAAGGCTTCGGCTTTGACCAGCAGCTGATCCATCGGCATGTCGATGCCGTGCTGTTTTGCCAGTTCGGCCAGAATGGTCTCAAACCGGGCCTTCTCCGGCCGCTGGAAAGTGACCGTCAGGCCGAACCGGGCCGAAAGGCTCATCAGCTCCTGCCGGGTATCGGCTTCGTGGATGTCGTCGCCGGTGCGGTCGGTCAGTGTTTCTTTAATAAGGTGGCGGCGGTTGGAGGTGGCGTATACCGCAATGTTCTTGGCTCTGCCGCCCACGCTGCCCTCCAGAATGGCCTTGAGCGCGGCAAAGTTGTCGTCGTTGGCGGTAAAGCTCAGGTCGTCGATGAACAGGATGAATTTGAGCGGGTTCGCGGCCAGTTTGTCCATCAGATCCGGGATCTGGTAGAGCTGGTTCTTCTTCACTTCCACCAGCCGCAGGCCTTCAGGTGCAAACTCATTGGCAATGGCTTTCACCGCACTGGACTTGCCGGTGCCTGCATCGCCGTACAGCAGCACATTGTTGGCGGGCATCCCGGCCAGCAGGGCCTTTGTGTTGGCAATGACCTTTTCGCGCTCCTTCTCGTAGCCGGGCAGCTCGGAAAGGCGCTGGGGGTCCGGGTATTTCACCGGCACCAGCTGGCCGTTCTCCACCGTGAACACATGGTGCTTGGCAAACATGCCATAGCCCTTTTTTCCCACCTCGCTCATGCGCTGGGCGTAGGCGGCAGGCAGGTCGATGCCGGAGGTCTCCCACCGGGGCAGGAAAGCCAGCTCCTGCGCCTGCCCTGCGGCAGAACCGGCAGCGGCCAGCAGTTCGTCCAGCGTCAGGCCGCACAGAGCCTGCAGAAAAGCCAGTTCACTGTCCAGCGCGGTCTGCAGTGCAGGGGCAAGGGTGCCCGATGCAGCCTGACGTACGCAGACGGTCTCGGCTTCCAGCACAGCGGCGCTGAGGTAGCTGCCCCAGTTGGTGGTGTGCTCGAACAGTGCGGCTTCAAATTGGGCCACAGCGTCGCACACCGGGCCATAGCCGGGCGCACCGGCTTCCATGCGGTCGGTCAGGTCCAAAAGCTTTGCCACAACGAGGTCGTCCAGCAGGCTGCGGAAAACAACAAGCCCGTGCAGCCGGGCATTCCATTCTCTCAATTTCATATTCCTGTCCTCTAGTTGGTCTTAAATTAAACGCGCAGGCGCGCATATCAGAAGTATACAGCGCATTGTGCCATGGCGCAAGAGGTGTTCAATTAACTTCATGTTTGGGGTGATTCAGGTTACAAATTGTCGATTGACAAAAGGCCGATTTATAGTATAATTTACATCAACAAATGCGCAGATGGGAAAAAGTACCACACGATCCCCACTGTTCAGAGAGCTGCCGTCTGGTGCAAGGCAGTCAGTGCTTCGTGCGGAAAATCATCCCGGAGCAGCCTGCCCAACGGGTGCAAAACCCTTGTAAGCAGCGCCGGTTGCAGCCGTTACCGTGCAGGGCTTTGTTGGAAGCCCGTGAGAGGGTGTGCACAGCACGCCAACGAGAGTGGTACCGCAGAGAGCTTGATGATCACAAGGTCTTTGTCTCTTGATAACAGGGGACAAAGGCCTTTTCTTTTAAAAAAGAAGCTCCCCGGGAACGTGTAAAAAGTGGAAAAAGGTTAGGAAAACAGGAGAAACTCACCATGCAGTTGAATGGTTCTCAGATTTTTGTGGAGGTCCTCTGCGAGCAGGGCGTGGACACCCTTTTTGGTTATCCCGGCGGCGCAGTGCTGAACCTTTACGATGAGCTGTACAAAAATTCGGACCGCATCACCCATGTGCTGACGGCACATGAACAGGGCGCGGCCCACGCGGCAGACGGTTATGCCCGTGCCACCGGCCGCACCGGTGTGGTGCTGGCCACCAGTGGCCCGGGTGCCACCAATCTGGTCACCGGCATTGCCACAGCCTATATGGACTCGGTGCCCATGGTGGCCTTTACCGGCAACGTAGCCACGGCGGGCCTTGGCAAGGACGGCTTTCAGGAAGCCTACATTGAGGGCATCACGATGCCCATTACCAAGCACAACTTCACGGTGCGCCGGGTGGAAGAGCTGGCCGATACCATGCGCTCTGCCTTCCGTATTGCACAGAGCGGCCGCAAGGGCCCGGTGCTGGTGGATATCCCCAAGGACGTGACAGCGGCGGTATGCGAGTTCACCCCCAAAAAGCCGGAGCCCATCCGCACCGTGACCACCTTCAACGCGGAGCAGGTCAAGTGGGCAGCGGATCTTATCAATGCGGCCCAGCGACCGCTGGTCTACTTTGGCGGCGGTGTGCGCAGCGCAGCCTCCTGCCAGCCGCTGCGTGATCTGCTGCACAAAGCAGAGATCCCGGCCACCTACACCCTGATGGCCGCAGGCGTTGTACCCTACGGCGACCCGATGAACATTGGCATGGTGGGTATGCACGGCTGTTACACCTCCAATCGTGCCGTGGCCGACTGCGACGTGCTGATCGCGGTGGGTACCCGCTTCTCGGACCGTGTGGCCCTGAACCCCAAGACCTTTGCAAAGAATGCCACCATCATCCAGATCGACATCGACCCCAGTGAGCTGGGCAAGAATGTGGAGGTCGATCTTTCCATCGTAGGCGATGCCGCTTACGTGCTGAACGCCATGCTGCCGCAGATCGAGGAAAAGAAGCATCCCGACTGGATGAAGATGATCCGTGAGTGGCAGGCACAGGATTACCACCCGGTGTCCGACCCCACCCGCCTGATGCCCCATCAGGTGATCGGCGAGGTGTGCAACCAGTGCGGCCCCGAAGCCGTGTATGTGACCGATGTGGGCCAGCACCAGATGTGGGCGGCACAGTACCTGCGCCACGCCAAGAGCCGCGGCTTTATCACCAGCGGCGGTCTGGGCACCATGGGCTTTGGCTACGGTGCCGCCATCGGCGCACAGATGGCTCTGGGCCGCGACCAGCGGGTGGTCATGTTTACCGGCGACGGCTCCTTCCACATGAACCTGAACGAGGCCTGCACCGCCGTGAGCTATGAGCTGCCCATCATCACCGTGATCTTCAACAACTCGGTGCTGGGCATGGTGCGCCAGTGGCAGACCACCTTCTACGAAAAGCGCTACAGCCAGACCGACCCCCACCGCAAGACGGACTTCGTCAAGCTGGCCGAGGGCTTTGGCCTGAAGGGCTACCGCTGCACTAACCTGCCGGAGTTTCAGGCTGCTTTTGCCGATGCAATGAAGCAGAAAGGCCCTACTTGGATCGAATGCATCATCGATAAGGACGAAAAGGTGCTGCCCATGATCCCCGGCGGCGGCGACATCAACGATATCATCATGGAATAAGGAGGGCACAGCAATATGGAATCCAACAAGCGCAGGGTCATCAGCCTGCTGGTGGACAACCAGAGCGGTGTTCTGGCCCGTGTGTCCAACCTGTTCTGCCGCCGTGGCTTCAACATTGACAGCCTGACGGTCTCGGCCACCAACGACCCGGCAGTCAGCCGCATCACCGTTACCATCACCAGCGACGAGAAAGCCCTCAAGCAGCTGATCCTGCAGACCGAACGGCTGGAAGTTACCCGTCAGGTGTTCGTGCTGGACGGCGAAAAATCTCTGGAACGGGAACTGCTGCTGCTGAAGGTAGCATCCGATGTGCACAACCGCAGCGAGCTGCGGGAGATCGCCAGCATCTACAAGGCCAAGATCATCGACCTTTCGCCGGACAGCATGGTGTTCGAGCTGATCGGCAAGCCGGATAAGATCGATGCCTTCCTGAAAATGTTTACAGATTACAAAATTTTGGAGCAGTGCCGCACCGGTGTTACCGCACTGGAGCGCGGCGGGATGCATCAGCATATGCAGAAGCCTCCGCAGGAGGTGCGCGAAGCACAGCTGCCTCTGCCGGGGACCCACTGCCCGGAAAGAAAATAAGAACGAACCCTCTCCGTCACGGCTGCGCCGTGCCACCTCTCCCGAAGGGCGAGGTTTTATGCATCATCAAAAGAGAAGGTATGATAAAAGCTCCCCCCTCGGGGGAGCTGGCATCGAGCAAAGCGAGATGACTGAGAGGGTTAAAACTTCGCTTTTCCGCTCTCAAGGAGCGAAAAAATAAAATGTTTACAATCAGCCACTGAATAAACACAAAACAAAAAGGAGAACAACTACCATGGCTATCAAGAAATACTACGATTCCGACTGCAACCTCGGCGTGCTGGACGGCAAGACCGTCGCTGTCATCGGCTTCGGCAGCCAGGGCCACGCCCATTCCGAGAACCTGGCCGAGAGCGGCGTGAACGTCGTCGTCGGCCTGCGCAAGGGCTCTGCTCACTGGGAGAAGGCTTCTGAGTTCGCAGCAACTCACGAGAACTTCAAGGTCATGGAAGTGGAAGAAGCTGCCAAGGCCGGCGACGTTGTCATGATGCTGGTTCCCGATGAGCTGTGCGCTGACATCTATAACAAGCAGGTGGCTCCCTACATGACCGAGGGCAAGGCACTGGCCTTTGCACACGGTTTCAACATCCACTTCAAGACCATCACTGCTCCCAAGAATGTGGACGTTATCATGATCGCTCCCAAGGGCCCCGGCCACATCGTCCGCCGCCTGTACACCGAGGGTGAGGGCTGCCCCTCTCTGATCTGCGTGGAGCAGGACTATACCGGCAAGGCTAAGGATATTGCTCTGGCATACGCTTCCGGCATCGGCGCTGGCCGTGCAGGCATCCTGCAGACCACCTTCAAGGAGGAGACCGAGACCGACCTGTTCGGCGAGCAGGCAGTGCTGTGCGGCGGTGTTTCCGAGCTGATCCACGCCGGTTTCGATACGCTGGTGGAAGCTGGCTACGAGCCCGAGATGGCATACTTTGAGACCTGCCACGAGATGAAGCTGATCGTTGATCTGATCAACGAGGGCGGCTTCTCCAAGATGCGTTACTCCATCTCCAACACCGCTGAGTACGGCGACTACCGCACCGGCAA
>ENA-UEQB01000930-UEQB01000930.1-human-gut-metagenome-genome-assembly--contig:-NODE-930-length-26768-cov-51.501705_pt1 | contig 26768 bp, 19 predicted proteins | sample MGYA00242901_ERZ507918 | MGnify/ENA primary metagenome ERZ507918 (study PRJEB26167, sample SAMN06115405) | human gut metagenome | host: Homo sapiens | place: China:Sichuan | collected 2016-04-06... | reverse complement strand
GGCCGCACCGTGGATACCTATGAAGTGGATGCCATGAACAGCCCGGCGGCGCAGAACTTCGGCGACTTTGCCTACTATGACGAGAATGGTAACCTGACCAAGTACAACTACGTCAGCTACAAAGAGGGCATCTATGTTGGCTACCGCTATTACGAGACCCGTTACGAGGACAAGGTCCTCGGTCAGGGCAACGCAGGCGATTACAACTACGATGACGCTGTGATGTATCCCTTCGGCTACGGCCTGTCCTACACCACCTTTGATTGGTCCGACTACAACACCAGCTGGGATGGCGACACCTGCACCGTCACGGTCAAGGTGACCAACACCGGTTCTGTTGCCGGCAAGGACGTTGTGGAAGTGTATGCACAGAGCCCCTACACCGATTATGACAAGACCAACAAGGTGGAAAAGGCTGCGGTTGAACTGGTCGGTTACGCCAAGACCTCGGAGCTGGCTCCCGGTGCAAGCGAGACCGTTACGGTCACCTTCGATCAGGAACAGCTGAAGTCCTACGACTACACCAACGCCAAGACCTACATTCTGGATGCCGGTGACTACTACATCACCGCAGCCAAAAACGCACACGAAGCGGTCAACAACATCCTCTCTGCCAAGGGCAAGACCGTGGCAGACGGCATGACTGCCGACGGCGACACTGCTTTTGTTGCAACCTACACCCCGGCAAACGGCACCGTGGATACCACGACCTATAAGAACGACACCACCACCGGTGTGGAGATCACCAATCAGCTCGACCATGCAAACGGCGGCTTCCAGTATCTGTCCCGCAACGACTGGACCGGCACCTGGCCGACCGTTGACGGCGAAGTCAGCGACCAGATCAGCACCTGGGGCAACCCCATCAATGGTACCGATGTCGGCGGCAAGGCTGCATCCTATACCTACCGCAAGACGATCAGCAAGGAGGATCTTGCAAAGCTGGATTCTTTTGATTCCCTGAACCCCACCGACTTCTCCGCCCTGACCGATGAGATCGTTTACGGTAAGGACAACGGTCTGGGTCTGATCGATATGCGCGGTCTGGATTACGATGATGAAAAGTGGGATGAACTGCTCGACCAGCTGACCCCCAGCGATTATCAGACCCTGATCACGCAGTCCGGCTATGGCACGGCTGCCATCAAGTCGGTGGATAAGCCCTCCACGACCGATCGCGACGCTGCCACCGGCCTGGTCAACTATGGCGTTGATGCAAGCGGCAACTTCTACTTCAAGGGCAACATCACGCACTGCGGCGTGATCGTTCTGGCACAGACCTACAACGATGATCTGGCCACTCACTACGGCGAGAACATTGGCGACGAGTCCTACTATCTGGATGTCGATGGCTGGTATGCACCGGCAGTCAACATGCACCGCACTGCATTCTCCGGCCGCAACAGCGAGTATTACTCCGAGGATCCGTTCATCGGCGGTCACATTGCTTCCCTCGAGTGTGAAGGCGTCATCTCCCGCGGTATGTATGTCTTTGTCAAGCACTACGCCATCAACGATCAGGAGAACCACCGCGGCGACCGTGAAGGCCAGTACAGCATTGCGACCTTCCTGAACGAGCAGGCGGCCCGCGAGATCTACCTCAAGCCCTTTGAGATGTGCGTCAAGTCTGATAAGGTCGAGATGAACTATGCAAAGGACAACGGCGACGGCACTTACAGCAATGCCACCACCGAGATCCCGTCCGTCACCGGCATCATGACCTCCTTCAACCGCGTTGGCTATACCTGGGCCGGCGGCAACTACAACATGATCACCGGCCTGCTGCGCAACGAGTGGGGCTTCCACGGCTTTATCATCACCGACAACGCAAACACCGGTGTCTTTATGGACGCTGGCCAGATGATCCAGGCCGGTGCAGACGGCAAGCTGACCAACCTGCCCACCGGCGCACGTTATACCTTCAACAAGGATGATGTTTCGGATTATCACTATGGCCGTGAGGCAGTTCACAACATCCTGTACACCATTGCAAACTCCAAGGCAATGAACGGCGGTATGCCGGGCAGCCGTTATCTGGCAAAGGTCGAGCCTTACCAGAAGGTCATCTACGCTGTGGATGGCGTCTGCGGCGGTCTGATCGCAGTCCTGGTCATCCTGACCATCTTCCGCTTCCGGAAAAAGAAAGAGGACGACATCAAAACCGTCTGAGTAATACAAAAAACGGAAGGGGCGGCGGGCAAAGCATCCGTCGCCCCTTCTTTTTATCAGGAGCGATCCATGAAACATACAGATATCATCAAAACACTGGATCTGGAACAAAAATGCGCCCTGCTCTCGGGCGGCACGGTGTTCACCACCCGGGCGCTGCCGGGCAAGGGCATCCCGGCCATTACCCTGTCGGACGGCCCCAACGGCGTGCGCAAGCAGGCGGGCGCCGCCGACCATCTGGGCCTGAACCCCAGTGTGCCCGCCACCTGCTTCCCCACCTCGGCCACCGTGGCCAACAGCTGGGACCCGGAGCTTGGCGAGGCTGTGGGCGCAGCCATGGGCGAAGAAGCAGCGGCACAGGGCGTGTCGGTGCTGCTGGGCCCCGGCCTGAACATCAAGCGCAGCCCCCTGTGCGGCCGGAACTTTGAGTATTTCTCGGAGGACCCATACCTTGCCGGTAAGATGGCAGCGGCCTACGTCCGCGGCATCCAGAAAAACGGCGTTGCCGCCTGCCCCAAGCACTTTGCGGTGAACAGTCAGGAGCTGCGCCGCATGGCCTCGGACTCCATCGTGGACGAGCGCACCCTGCGGGAGATCTACCTGACAGGCTTTGAGATGGTGGTCAAAGAGGCCCAGCCCAAGACCATCATGTCGGCCTACAACCTGATCAACGGCACCTACGCCAACGAGAACGCCCACCTGCTGCAGGATATCCTGCGGAAGGACTGGGGCTTTGATGGCGCCGTGGTCACCGACTGGGGCGGCAGCAACGACCACGCCCTTGGCGTGAAGAACGGCTCTACCCTGGAAATGCCCTGCCCGGGTGATGACTCCATCCGGGAGCTGATAAAGGCGGTGCAGACCGGCAAGATCACCGAAGCGGACGTGGACGCCCGGCTGAAGGAGCTGCTGGAGCTGGTGTTCACCACCAAGGCAGCGGTGGACGCTGCCCCCAGCAAGTTTGACGCCGACGCCCACCACGCCCTGGCACGCCGGGCGGCTGCCCAGAGCATCGTGCTGCTGAAGAACGAAAACAGCCTGCTGCCCCTTGCAAAGGGGGAAAAGGTGGCGGTCATCGGCGACTTTGCCCAGACGCCCCGCTATCAGGGTGCAGGCTCCAGCGCCGTCAACTCCATCAAGGTGGATTCCTTTCTGGACTGCCTGGCAGAAAGCGGGCTGAACAGCGTCGGCTACGCCAAGGGCTTTGACCGGCAGGGCAAGCCCGATGATGCGCTGCAGGCCGAAGCGGTGCTGCTGGCAAAGAACGCCGACGTGGTGCTGCTGTGCATGGGTCTGGATGAGATCAAGGAGAGCGAGGGCATCGACCGCGCCGACATGAAGCTGGCAGAAAACCAGCTGGCGCTGCTGGCTGCCGTGGCTGCCGTCAACCCCAACGTGGTGGTGCTGTTGAGCGCAGGCTCCTCGCTGGAAAGCGCATGGCTCAAGGACTGCAAGGCGCTGGTCTACGGCTGCTTGGGCGGTCAGGCAGGCGCGGGCGCACTGGTCGAGGTGCTCACCGGCGCACAGAACCCCTGCGGCAAGCTGGCGGAGACCTGGGCGTGCCGCTACGCCGATACCCCGGCCCGGGAGAACTTTGGGGGCCAGGGCCCCACCGTGGAGTACCGGGAGAGCCTGTATGTGGGCTACCGTTACTACGACACCGCCGGGGTGCCCACCGCTTTCCCCTTTGGCTACGGCCTCAGCTACACCAGCTTTGCCTACAGCGACCTGCAGGCCGACGCCCAGGGCGTGACCCTTACCGTCACCAACACCGGCAGCTGTGCCGGTGCCGAGGTGGTGCAGCTGTATGTGGCAAAACCGGATGCAAAAATTTTCCGTCCCGCCAAGGAGTTAAAGGGCTTTTTCAAGGTGCAGCTGGAAGCCGGAGAGAGCAAGACCGTCACCATCCCGCTGGATGACAAGGCGTTCCGCTACTGGAACGTCAAGACCGACCGATGGGAGGTGGAGGGAGGCAGCTACCAGCTGCTGGTAGGTGCCTCCAGTGCCGACATCCGGCTCACCGCCGTGGTGACGGTGGAGGGCACCCATGCCCCGGACCCCTATGCCGGGCTGGAGCTGCCCCACTACAAGACCGGAGAGGTGGCCAGCGTGCCGGACGCAGAGTACGAGACCTTGCTGGGCCGTCCCCTGCCGGAAAACAAGGTCCGCATCGACCGGAACATGACCCTGGGAGAGATGGGCCATGGCCGCAGCCCCATCGGCTGGCTGGCTGCCGCTGTGCTGGGGGCCCTGCTGCGCCGCAGCATCAAAAACGGCAAACCGGACCTGAACATCCTGTTCCAGTACAATATGCCCCTGCGTGCTTTGGCTAAAATGACCAATGGTGCCATCAGCATGGGCATGGTGGACGGCATCGTCATGGAGCTGAAGGGCTTCTGGATCATCGGCCTGGTGCGGGTGATCTGGGAGGCTCTGAAGAATGTGGTGCTGAACAGCCGCATGGAAGAACGCCTGAAAAACAGCTGAGAGGAGCCAACCTATGAACTTCTGGAATAACTTTGCGGCCAAGCACCCGGCCGCTGCCAGGTGGGTGCGTGAGGGCGGCCTCTTTGTCATCGTGTCCAACCTCATTACGGTATTCAAATACCTGCTGCTGCAGTTTCTGCCCAAGGCTTTTGCCAGTCTGCCGGTGGTGGATTTCGGCTGGCCCGGCATCGACATCACCTTGTTCGGGGAGACCTTCAAGTGGAATATCCTGGGCTACGACGCCGCTCACGGCGGTCTGCCCTACTTCTGCGCTTATATGATCGCCATGGTCATCGGGGAGTGCATCAACTTCCCCATCCAGCGCAGCTTTGTGTTCCGCAGCAAGGGCAACCTGGCCAAGCAGATCGGCTGGTATGTGTTGGCCTTCTGCCTCATCACCTGCATCGTCAACTCCATCAATTGCATCTGGGTGGCGGTGGCTGGCCTGCTGGTGCCGGACTTTATCTACAACATCGGCACCACCGTGCTCAACGGCGGCATCTCCATGGTGATCTTCTTCTTTGTGAATAAGATCATCTTCCCGGAGGGCGAAAAAGCCGCCAAATAACAAGCTATCCTCCTTCATTTTCTTCTTTTCATCACAAAGGCTCTCGCTCGTTCTGCGCATACGACAGAACAGGTGAGAGCCTTTGGCTTATAATCATCCTATCGCACAAAAGGCAGGATACCATCGCCACGATGATACCCTGCCTTTACTCATTCCTGCTTACTGTTCTGAGTAGTGCCTCCGCAGGAACTTGTCGGGGCGAGGCCCCTCCATCTTGCTGCGCAAGACCGTTCTGTCGCTTGAAAGCCCCACTGGGGCTTTCATTGCTTCGTTACACTCCGCAACCGCGAACCTCCCGTAAACAAAAAACGTACCCGAACCCTTTTTCGTAAAGAATCGGGTTCGAGTACGAACTGTATGGTGGACGGTACAGGACTCGAACCTGTGACCTCCTGCACGTCAAGCAGATGCTCTACCAGCTGAGCTAACCGTCCATATTCTGTTTTTGCCGAAATCAGCTTGATTATATTACCATACCTGCGCAAAAAAAGCAAGCCTTTTTTCAAAAATTGTAAAAGTTTTTTGAAGCTGCCGGGCTTGGGCGGCTTTTGGACGCGGATGCGCACATTTTGGCGGCCGGAGCGACAGGTTTCCGGTTGCTCCCAACCTATGGGTGTGGTATAATAAACTGATTATAATAGGAAAGGTATCGCAGAATGAGAGTTTTGGGCATCGACCCCGGCTACGCCATCGTGGGCTGGGGCGTGGTGGATTATGTGGGCAACCGGTTTGCGCCGGTGGATTTTGGTGCCGTATGCACCGACGCGGGCGTGCCCTTTGAGCGCCGCCTGGACGAGGTGTACACCGGCGTCCGGGAGGTCATCGCGCGGACGAAGCCGGAGGTGCTGGCCATCGAAAAGCTGTTCTATCAGCACAACCAGACCACCGTCATCGGCGTGGCCGAGGCCCGCGGGGTCATTCTGCTGGCGGCGGCGCAGGCGGGGCTGCCCATCTACGAGTACACCCCCATGCAGGTCAAGCAGGCGGTCACCGGGTACGGCAAGGCGGTCAAAAAGCAGGTGCAGGAGATGACCCGCATGCTGCTGAGCCTGCCGGCTGTGCCCAAGCCCGATGACACCGCCGACGCGCTGGCCATGGCCATTACGTTCTGCCATACCAACGGCAACCAGCTGAATCGTTTTACCCGCCGTGTGGCCGGGCCGATCTGAGGTGTGATCCATGATCTACTGTCTGACTGGAAAAATCGTAAAAAAAAGCATGAGTGCGGTGGTGCTCAGCTGCGGCGGCGTGGGCTACTATGCCCAGTGCCCGGCCAGTGTGGCGGGGGCCCTACCCGGTGTGGGCAAGGAAGCCACCCTCTACACCGTGATGAGTGTGACCGAAAACGACGTGAGCCTGTACGGCTTTGCCACCGAGGAGCAGCAAGCCTGCTTTGAGATGCTCACCGCCGTGTCCGGCGTTGGCCCCAAGGTGGGGCTGGCCATCCTCAGCGTGATGGAGCCGCAGCGGGTGGCGCTGGCCATTTCGGCCGGGGATCACAAGGCGTTCAAGGCGGCCTCCGGCGTTGGCCCCAAGCTGGCCCAGCGCATCGTGCTGGAACTGAAGGACAAGGTGGCCAAGGGCTTTGTGGACGGCATCTCGCTGGAGGATGTGGCCGGTGCTGCGTCCGACGCACCGGCCTCCCAGAGTTCGGCACAGGCCATTGCAGCGCTGGTATCGCTGGGCTACAGCCAGAGCGAGGCGGCGCTGGCCATTTCCAAGATCGACGCGACCTTGCCCGTGGAAGAGATCATCAAGCTGGCCTTGCGCGGCATGGCAGGCAGGAGGTAAACAATGCAGGACGAAACCGCGCTGTACGGCGCAAAAATGATGCAGCCCGGCATGACCGCTGCGGACAGCGAGGAAAACAACCTCCGCCCGCAGCATCTGGAGGACTACATCGGACAGGAAAAAGTCAAGCAGAACCTGAAGATCTATCTGGAAGCCGCCAAGCGGCGCGGGGAGCCGGTGGACCACATCCTGCTCTATGGCCCGCCGGGCCTGGGCAAGACCACTCTGGCCGGGATCATCGCCAACGAGATGGGGGTGCAGATCCGCATCACCAGCGGCCCGGCCATCGAAAAGCCCGGCGACCTGGCCGCCCTGCTGACCAACCTGCAGGAGGGCGATGTGTTGTTCATCGACGAGATCCACCGCCTGTCCCGGCAGGTGGAAGAGGTGCTGTACCCGGCGCTGGAGGACTACGCGCTGGATATCATGATCGGCAAGGGCCCCAGCGCCCAGAGCATCCGCATCAACCTGCCGCGGTTCACGCTGGTGGGTGCCACCACCCGGGCGGGCCAGATCACCGGTCCTTTGCGGGACCGCTTCGGCGTGCTGCTCAAGCTGGAGCTGTACGGCCCGGACGAGCTGGCCCGCATCATCATGCGGTCGGCGGGCATCCTGGACCAGCCCATCACGCCGGAAGGTGCCTACGAGCTGGCCAAGTGCAGCCGGGGCACGCCCCGTGTGGCCAACCGCTTCCTCAAGCGCATCCGTGACTTTGCCACGGTGCTGGGGGACGGCGTCATTGACCGGGATGTGGCTCTGATGGGTCTCAAGCGCATGGACGTGGACGCTTTGGGTCTGGATGAGCTGGACCGCAGCGTGCTGCGTGCCATCATCGAGATGTACAACGGCGGCCCGGTGGGTCTGGAGACGCTGGCGGCGGCTCTGGGCGAAGAAGCCGTGACGCTGGAGGACCTGTGTGAGCCGTATCTGATGCAGATGGGCTTTCTGACTCGGACGCCTCGGGGCCGGTGCGTGACCCGCCTGGCCTACGAGCATCTGGGCATGAAAGCCCCGGAGTCCGGGGCACCGGAGGACAACGGCCAGCAGAGCCTGTTCTGATCCAACCATACGCAGGTGCCCGGCTCCGGGCACCGTGCTGTGATAAGTTCCCCGGAGGGGCAGGCAATGCTGAGGGGCACTGCCTGAAAGGGATTGCTTTTATCGAAAGTGAGGTATTTTTATGGGTAAGTATTTTGGGACCGACGGTGTGCGCGGCGTGGCCGGTGCAGACCTGACCTGTGAACTGGCAATGAAGATCGGCCGCGGCGCGGCAGCGGTGCTCACCGGCAGCACCGGCCACCGCCCCCGCATCCTGATCGGCAAGGACACCCGCCAGTCCGGCGACATGCTGGAAGCTGCCCTGACCGCCGGTCTGTGCAGCGTGGGTGCGGACGTGGAGAGTCTGGGCGTGCTGCCCACCCCCGCCGTGGCCTATCTGGTGCGCAAGTACAACGCGGACGCCGGTGTGGTCATTTCGGCCTCCCACAACCCGATGGAGTTCAACGGCATCAAAATCTTTGCGGGCAGCGGCTACAAGCTGCCGGATGAGGTGGAAAACCAGATCGAGGCTTACATCGACAACGACTGTGCGGGCATCCAGCTGATGACCGGCGACGATGTGGGCCGTGTGTACCGCCGCGATGACGGCCTGCAGGACTATGTGGACCACCTGTACGAGTCCATCCACGGCGACCTGTCCGGCCTGAACATCTGCATCGACTGCGCCAACGGCGCTTCCGCCGTGGTGGCACAGAAGCTGTTCCCCCGGCTGGGCGCCAAGTGCACCTTCCTGGGTATCAGCCCGGACGGCGAGAACATCAACAAGGGCGTGGGCAGCACGCATCTGGACAATCTGGAAAAGGCCGTGGTGGCCGGCGGTTTTGACTGCGGCATCGCCTTTGACGGCGATGCCGACCGCTGCCTTGCCTGCGACGAGAAGGGCCGCGAGATGGACGGCGACAAGATCATTGCCCTGCTGGCCATGACCATGAAGGAGAAGGACCGTCTGGACGGCGACACGGCCGTTGTGACCGTGATGTCCAACCTGGGCTTCATCAAGTACATGGAGAGCCAGGGCATCCACACCGAAAAGACCGCTGTGGGCGACCGCTATGTGCTGGAGAACATGCGCGAGAACGGCTACGCCATCGGCGGCGAGCAGAGCGGCCATGTGATCCTGCTGCACCATGCCACCACTGGTGACGGCGAGCTGACCGCCGGCAAGCTGCTCAAGCTGCTGGCCGAGAGCGGCAAGAAGATGAGCGAGCTGAACGGCATCTATGAACAGTACCCCCAGGTGCTGGTGAATGTGACCGCCAATGCTGCCCAGAAGGCCGCCTACAAAGAGGACGAAGTGCTGGCCGGTTTCATTGAGAACGAGCAGCAGAAGCTGATGGGCATGGGCCGCGTGCTGGTGCGCGTGTCCGGCACCGAGCCCAAGCTCCGCGTGATGGTGGAGGGCCAGGATCTGGAGGCCATCCACCGCTGCGCCGACCGCATTGTGGAAAAGATCAACAAACGAATTCTGAAGCAGTAAAAGGAGAACGCTATGCGCCCTGCAGATACCTGGAAAGACTACGAACTGCTGGATGCCACCGACGGCAACCGTCTGGAGCGCTGGGGTGAGACGATCCTCATCCGGCCGGACCCGCAGGTGGTGTGGAAAACACCGAAGCAAAGCCCGCTGTGGGCCAAGGCGGATGCCGTATACCACCGCTCCAATCAGGGCGGCGGCGAGTGGGAGTACAAGCGCCGCCTGCCCGAAAAGTGGAAGATCCACTGCGGCGAAGAGGACGACCGGCTCACCCTCATTGTGAGCCCCACCGGCTTCAAGCACACCGGTGTGTTCCCGGAGCAGGCCGTCAACTGGGCCTGGTACCAGCAGAAGATCCGCGCCGCCGGTCGCCCGGTGAAGGTGCTGAACCTGTTCGGCTACACCGGCGGTGCCACGCTGGCCTGTGCCGCTGCCGGGGCCACCGTCTGCCATGTGGACGCCTCCAAGGGCATCGTGGCCTGGGGCAAGGACAACGCTGTGGCCAGCGGCATGGCCGACCGGCCCATCCGCTGGCTGGTGGACGACTGTGCCAAGTTCGTGGCGCGGGAAAAGCGCCGCGGCAACACCTATGACGGCATCATCATGGACCCGCCCAGCTACGGCCGCGGCCCCGGCGGCGAGATCTGGAAGCTGGAGGACTGCATCTACGACCTCATCAGCCAGTGCGAAGAGGTGCTGAGCGACAAGCCCCTCTTCTTTGCGGTCAACAGCTACACCACCGGCCTGTCTCCGGCGGTCATGGAATATATGCTCAAGACCACGCTGGTGCCCCGCTTTGGCGGCAAGACCAGCTGCGACGAGATCGGCCTGCCGGTGTCCGCCACCGGCGGCGTGGTGCCCTGCGGTGCCACGGCCATCTGGGAAGAATAAGAGAGAACGACCTCGCCCTCTCAGGCAAACCCTTCGGCTTTGCCAGCTCTCCCAAAGGGAGAGCCCTTGGCAAAACCGGAAAGCTGCCCTTCTCGCCAGAGGCTCTCCCCTTGGGAGAGCTGGTGCGTCAGCACCTGAGAGGGCGAGGCCGCTGAAAATAAACAAGCGATCAATTTCAACAGGATGGGGTACAGCCCCTTTCGGAGGGGCGCACCACCAGAAAGAGAAAACAAATGAGTGAAACGATTTTAACAGCAGAAAACTTAAAGTTCCGCTATGACAACGAACAGCCCGTTTATGCGCTGGACGGCGTATCGACAAGCGTGAAGCGCGGCGAGTTCGTGGCCGTGCTGGGTGCCAACGGCTGCGGCAAATCCACGCTGGCTAAGCACTTCAACGCCATCTTGCTGCCGGAAAGCGGCAAGGTCTATGTGGAAGACATGGACACCAGCGACGACAGCAAGCTCTACGACATCCGCCAGACGGTGGGCATGGTGTTCCAGAACCCGGATAACCAGATCGTGGCCACCGTGGTGGAAGAGGATGTGGCCTTTGCGCTGGAGAACCTGGGTGTGCCGCCGGACGAGATGCGCCGCCGAGTGGATGAGTCCATGAAGATGGCCGGCATCTACGAGTTCCGGGAGCGGGCACCCCACAACCTGTCCGGCGGCCAGAAGCAGCGCGTGGCCATTGCAGGCGTGGTGGCCATGCGGCCGGACTGCCTGATTTTGGACGAAGCCACCGCCATGCTGGACCCCCGGGGCCGGGAGCAGGTGATGCAGACCATCCACCACCTGAACAAGAACATGGGCATCACCGTGGTGTCCATCACCCACTACATGGAAGAGGCCGCCCAGGCCGACCGGGTGCTGGTGATGAGCAAGGGCCATGTGGTGATGGAGGGCACCCCGAAAGAGGTGTTCAGCCAGACCGAGAAGGTGCGCGCGCTGCATCTGGATGTGCCGCAGGCCGCAGAGCTGCGGGACGAGCTGGTGAAGGCCGGCATCCCGATGCCGGAGGGCATCATCGACACCGGCGAGTGCGCACAGGCGCTGTATGAGCTGCTGCAGTAAAGGGGGACAGACGAAATGGCAGATATCATCAAAGTAGAACATCTGAGCTACGTCTACAACCCCGGCATGCCCAATGCGGTCACCGCGCTGGATGACGTGAGCTTTGCGGTGGAAGAGGGCGACTTTGTGGGCATCATCGGGGCTACCGGCTCCGGCAAGAGCACTCTCATCACTCATATGAACGGCCTGAACAAGCCCACCAGCGGTAAGATCTACATCGACGGCTGTGACCTGTGGGCCGACCCGGAAAAGATCCGGGACTTCCGCTTCCTCACCGGTCTGGTATTCCAGTACCCGGAATACCAGCTGTTTGAGGAGACTTGCTATAAGGACATCGCCTTTGGCCCGAAGAACATGGGCCTGGACGAGGCGGAGATCGACCGCCGCGTGCACGAGGCCGCAGACTTTGTGGGTCTGGACCCGGCATTGCTGGAGCGCAGCCCCTTTGAGCTGTCCGGCGGCCAGAAGCGCCGGGTGGCCGTGGCAGGCGTCATGGCCATGCGGCCCCGCATCCTGGTGCTGGACGAGCCCGCCGCCGGTCTGGACCCGGAGGGCCGGGACGACATCCTCTCGGAAGTGAAGGAGTACCACAAAAAGACCGGCACCACCGTGCTGCTGGTGTCCCACAGCATGGAGGACATTGCCAAGTACGCCAATCGCGTGCTGGTGATGAGCAACAAAAAGATCGCCATGTACGACACAGTGGAAAAGGTGTTTGCCCGGGCTCCGGAGCTGCTGGGGCTGGGCCTGAGCGTGCCGCAGGTGACCAAGATCTTCCTCAAGCTGCGGGAAATGGGCGTGGATGTGCCTGCCGACGTGTACACCATCCCCTATGCGGTCAAGATGATCCTGGAGGCCAAGCGCCGCCGGGATGCCGGCGAGAGCCTTGTGCTGCCCCGCGCAGACAAGCAGGAAGGGGGCGCTGACAAATGCTGAGAGATATCACCATCGGCCAGCACTTCCCGGGTACGAGCCTTGTGCACCGGTTCGACCCGCGCATGAAGCTGGTGCTGACCATCGTTTACATCGTGCTGCTGTTTGCGGCATCCAACCCACTGGGGCTGACCCTTTCCATCCTGTTCCTTGCGCTGATGTACAAGGTGGCGCAGATCCCCTTCAAGATGATCCTCAAGAGCCTGAAGCCCATTCTGCCCATCGTGGTGTTCACAGCGGTGCTCAACCTGTTCTTTGTGTCGGGCGAGGGCGACCCGCTGGTAAAGCTGGGCTTTCTGACCATTTACGCCGAGGGCGTGCGCTACGCGGTGCTCATGGCCGTGCGTGTCATGGCACTGATCGCGGGCACCAGCCTGCTCACCTACACCACCAGCCCCATCGTGCTGACGGATGCCATTGAACAGCTGCTCAAGCCTTTGGGCAGGCTGCACTTCCCGGTGCACGAGCTGGCCATGATGATGAGCATTGCCCTGCGGTTCATCCCCACCCTGATCGAGGAGACCGACAAGATCATGAACGCCCAGAAGGCCCGCGGTGCCCAGCTGGACACCGGCAAGATGCTGGACCGGGTCAAGGCGCTGGTGCCGGTGCTCATCCCGCTGTTCATCTCGGCCTTCCGCCGTGCCGACGAGCTGGCCATGGCCATGGAGTGCCGCTGCTACCGCGGCGGCGACGGCCGCACCCGGCTCAAGGTGCTGCGCTGCACAAAGCAGGACTACATCGACCTGGCGTTCTGCATCGTCTGCTTTGCGGTGATCCTGTCGTCCCGGTGGGTGTTCCCGAATTTTTAAAGGAGCATGACGCTCCGCTGGGCCAGAGGACAAGAGGGGCGTTTCGACGCGCCCCTCTCATCCTCTGGACTCCACTTACCCCTGACGAGAAAGGGGCTGCCCGCCCCTTTCAGACCCCAAAGCTGAAGTCAGAACGCAAAAAGCTGGCGCTGCGCCAGTCGGCGCTGTCGCCGGACGCTTTTTGCGTTCTTCCGATTTAAAACCATGAAACGGGAAAGCAGCGTTTATCCATGAACTTTTTACTGACCCTTGCCTACGATGGCACGAATTACTGCGGGTTTCAGGTGCAGCCCAACGGGCGCAGCGTAGCGGCCGTGTTTCAGGATGCGCTGGAAGCCGTGCTGGGTACCCGGTCGGACATCAAGGGCTGCAGCCGCACGGATGCCGGGGTGCACGCGCTGGGCTTTATGCTCAACTTCCACGCCGATACCCGCATCCCGCCGGAAAAGCTGCCGCTGGCGCTGAACCAGCACCTGCCGCCGGACATCCGGGTGCTGGCTGCGCGGGTGGTGCCGGAGGACTTCCACGCCCGGTACGCGGCCCACACCAAGACCTATCTGTACCGCATCCACAACCACCCCATCGACTCGCCCTTTGACGCGGCCTACTACACCCGGATGCCGAAGCATCTGGACGAAGTGCGGATGCAGGCGGCGGCGCAGCAGTTCGTGGGCACCCACGATTTTCTGGCCCTGTGCGCGGCGGGGTCGTCCGCTGCAGCCCATGGCGACACGGTGCGCACCATCACCGACTGCCATGTCACCCGGCGGGGCGACGAGATCGACATTGAGGTGACGGCGGACGGCTACCTGTACAACATGGTGCGCATTCTGGCGGGCACCTTGTGTGAAGTGGGCGCGGGCCGGATGCAGCCGGAACAGATCCCGGGCATCCTGGCCGGCTGCGACCGCAGCCAGGCGGGGCCGACCCTGCCGGCAAAGGGGCTGTTCCTGAAATGTGTGGAATACCCGGATATGAAGGAGAACCATTCATGAGAAAGATTCATCGCGGCAGTTCCCCGGCAGAGGGCGAGCCGCTCTCGGCCGGACGGGTCGAGTATCTGGAAGCAGCGCGTCAGCGGGCACGCAGCCGTCGGCTGCGCCGCGGGGCCATCATCGTGGCGGTGCTCACGGTGCTGGTCCTGTTTGCCACCGGCGCGGTGGGCACCTCCATTGCCCGTGCCAAGGATCTGGTGGACAGTGTGCACATCACCCTGACCCCGAACACAGGCTGGCCGCAGCAGACCGGCATCACCGAGCCCACGGCGGTGGCAAAACTGTCCGGCGGCTTTGCGGAGATGGACACGGACACCTGTGTGGTGTACAGCTTTGGCGGTGCAAAGCTCAACAGCGTCCAGAGCGGCTATGCCCGCCCGGCGCTGGCAGCCGGAAAAAGCCGCTTTGTGCTGTACAACCGCTCCGGCAATGAGCTGCGGGTGGAGAGCCGCACCCAGAACCTGTACACCAAAACGCTGGACAGCAGCATCTACCTGTGCGCCGTGGCGGATGCCGGGCAGGTGGCCGTAGCCACCGACGACACCGACAGCGTGGCAAAGCTGACCGTGTACTCGTCCGCCATGGAACAGGTACTGAGCTGGAACCTGACCAGCGCCGAGGGCACCCCGCTGCGCATGGCCTTTTCACCGGACAGCCGCCGCATTGCGGTGGCGGCGGTGACTGCGAACGGCGGTCAGCTGACCACGAACCTCTATGTGCTGGCCCTTGCGCAGGGCGACCCGGTACAGCTGGGCACCGCCACCAGCGTGCCCCAGTGGCTGGGCTGGCTGAGCGGGGACAGCGTGCTGGCCCTTTATGAGGACCGGGCGGTGCTGTACGGTGCCAACGGCGGCGAGAAGGCCAGCTATGACTTCGGCGGCAGTACCCTTGTGGATGTGGACACCGAAAACGGCGGCGTGGCCCTGCTGCTGAGCGGCGGCCAGACCTGCACCGCCGTGCTGCTGGACAACAGCCTGGGCGTGCAGTACAGCGGCAATGTGCCGGCGGCCAGCCACATCCTCCGCGCAGCCGATGGCTTCTATTTGCTCACCGACAGCACGGTGGAATGCTTCAACAAGGCGGGGGAGTTCCAGTGGACCCAGCCGATGGATGCAAAGCCCCAGGCGGGTGTGCTCAATGGTCGGCAGCTGCTGGTGTTCAGCGGCAATACGGTGCAGCAGGTCACGGCACCGGAGCCGGACAGCTCCAGTGCGTCCTGAGACGCCTCTTTATCGCAGCGGCATGAGCCGAGTGCTAAAAAATAACAGGGAAAACAAGGTATGTTCAAGAATCCGTCATTTCTTTTTGATATCCTATGTACGGCGGCGTGGATCGCCCTGACCGTGCGGTATGCGCGCAAGGGCTTTCTGGCTTCCATGGTCCAGCTGCTGGGCAACGGCCTGAGCCTGTTGGGGGCCCATCAGCTATCCTCTGCCTGTGCAGGCTGGGTATTTGAGCACCTGCTGGCCGGTGGTTTCCGCACCCAGATCGCGGCCAGCCTGGCCGCAGGCGGCGTGGTGGACCTGACCGGCATTGCAGACAAGTACGCGGGGTTTCTGCCCCAGAGCTTCCGGGCGTCCATCGTGGCAGCCTGTGAGCGCTCCATCGGAGCGGTGCTGTCCGACAACGCCGTGGTGCTGGCCGACACCATCGTGGAAAAGGTGCTGCAGCCGCTGCTCATCCCGGTGATCATGCTGGTGCTGTTCTTTGTGTTCTACGCGCTGCTGCGGCTGCTGGTGAGCATGCTGGTCACGGTGCTGGGCCTTGTGAACAAGCTGCCGGTAGTCGGCACGGTGAACCGGGGCCTTGGCTGGCTGGTGGGCGGCGGCACCGCGCTGATGGACATCTATCTGGTGCTGTGTGTCGTGTGGGGCCTTGTGGTGATCACCGGCGGCAGCCTGAGTGTGCTGAATGACACCGTGATGAGCGGCAGTCTTTACTATAAAGTGTTTAATCTGTTCAACCCGTTCCTGTAACAGAGAGCGGGGAGAGAACAGCAAGGAGGAACTATGGTCTGTATTCGATGCCAGAAACGTCCGGCCATCATTTTCATCCAGCGGATGGTGGATGGCCAGATGAAGCAGGAGGGCTACTGCCTGCATTGTGCGCGGGAGCTGCACATCAAACCGGTGGACGATCTGATGAAGCAGTTCGGCATGTCGGATCAGGATCTGGACAACATGGAAAACCGGATGGAGAGCATGATGGAAGAGCTGGGCGATTCCAACCCGCTCTCCATGATGATGAACATGACCCAGGGCGGCGAGGATGCCCCCGACGAGGACGAAGATCTGATCCCCGGCAGCAATGCCACCTTCCCGCTGGGCTTTACCAGCAGTGAAAAACAGGACGGCGACAAAAAGGGCTCCGACCGCAAGAACGGCAAAAAGCCCCCCAAGCGCAAATTCCTGGATACCTATTGTGAGAACCTGACCCGCAAGGCGCGGGAAGGCAAACTGGATGATATCATCGGCCGTGACCGCGAGATCTACCGCACCATCCAGATCCTGAGCCGCCGCCAGAAGAACAACCCCTGCCTCATCGGCGAAGCCGGTGTGGGCAAGACGGCCATTGCCGAGGGCATTGCCGAGCGCATTGCCAAGGGCAATGTGCCCATCGGCCTGCAGGACAAGGAGATCTATCTGCTGGACCTCACCAGTCTGGTGGCGGGCACCCAGTTCCGCGGCCAGTTTGAGCAGCGGGTCAAGGGCCTGCTGGGCGAGGTGAAGGCAGCCGGGAACGTGATCTTGTTCATCGATGAGATCCACACCATCACCTCTGCCGGTGAGAGTGAGGGTGCCATGAACGCGGGCAACATCCTCAAGCCCGCCCTGTCCCGCGGCGAGATCCAGGTGATCGGTGCCACCACCTTTACCGAGTACCGCAAGTACATTGAGAAGGATCAGGCACTGGAGCGCCGCTTCCAGCCCGTGCGGGTGGAGGAGCCCAGCGTGGCCGACACGCTGGCCGTGATGAACGGCATCAAGCACTACTACGAGCAGCATCACCATGTGCAGGTGCCCGCCGACGTGCTGAACGCTACCGTCACCCTGAGCGAACGCTACATCACGGACCGCTATCTGCCCGACAAGGCCATCGACCTGCTGGACGAAGCCTGCGCCTGCTGCAATCTGGCCCACCCGGTCATCTCCGAGTATCTGGGCATGCAGAAGGAGCTGGACGCCCTGAAGCAGGAAGAAGCGGATATGGAGACGGCGGACGTCAACGAGCCCATCGACTATGAGCGGGTGGCGGAGCGCAAGACCCGCATCGCCAAGCTGGAAGCCGAGCTGCCCGCCAAGCAGGCAGCCGCCAGTGAGATCCAGGTGACCATGGATGATGTGGCCAAGGTCATCGAGCTGTGGACCGGTATCCCGGCGGTGAAGATCCGCGAGAGTGAGTTCGCCAAGCTGGCCGGGTTGGAAAATGAGCTGAAAAAGAAGATCGTCGGGCAGGACGAGGCCGTGCATCTGGTGGCGCAGGCCATCAAGCGCAGCCGCGCCGACCTGTCCGGCCGCCGCCGTCCGGCCAGCTTCATCTTTGTGGGCCCCACCGGCGTGGGCAAGACCGAACTGGTCAAGCAGCTGGCAAACCAGCTGTTCGACGGCCCGGATCCGCTGATCCGTCTGGACATGAGCGAGTATATGGAAAAATACGCGGTGTCCCGTATGATCGGTTCGCCTCCGGGCTATGTGGGCTATGAGGAGGCTGGTCAGCTCACCGAGAAGGTGCGCCGCCGCCCCTACAGCGTGGTGTTGTTTGACGAGATCGAAAAGGCCCACCCGGACGTGATGAACATCCTGCTGCAGATCCTGGACGAAGGCAAGATCAACGACGCCCAGGGCCGCACGGTGGACTTTTCCAACACGGTCATCTGCATGACCTCCAACGCGGGCAGCAGCGACCAGAGCACCAGCAGCCTGGGCTTCAACAAGAGCGAAGAGCAGCGCAGTGCCGAAAAGACCCGCAAGGCGCTGGCACAGTTCCTGCGGCCAGAGTTCCTGGGCCGTGTGGACGAGGTGATCACCTTCAAGCCCCTGAGCGAGGAGACTCTGCAGGGCATTGCAGCCCTGATGCTGGACGAGTACAAGCCCGGCATGGACGCCAAGGGCATCGCCTACCGCTATACTCCGGCGGCCCTCAAGGCGCTGGTGAAGAAGAGCGAGGGCGGCAAGTTTGGTGCCCGCGACCTGCGCCGTGTCATCCGCAAGGCCGTGGAGGACCCCGCCGCCGAAAAGCTCATCGACGGCACCCTGGCCTCCGGCAGCACCCTTGTGGTGGATGCCGACGAGAACGGCGAGATCGTACTGAACTAAAAAACACCCTGCCGCGGCCCGGATGGGCTGCGCGACAGGGTGCACGAAAGGCTCCCCTTGAGGGAGCCTTTTTTCTTTTGTCGGAAGGGGAGCGGGGAAGCTCATTCCCGGTTTTCCACCGCATCTTCGATGATGCGCAGGAAGGTGGTGCCGTAGCGGGCGGCCTTCTTTTCGCCCACGCCGCTGATGTTCAGCAGCTCGTCCAGGCTGAGAGGCTTTTTCTCCACCATCTCCCGCAAAGTGGCGTCGCTGAACACCATAAAGGCAGGCACATTCTGCTTGCCGGCCAGCCATTTGCGCCGCGCATACAGGGCGTTCAGCAGCTTTTCGTCGGCCTCGTTGAGCGGGGCGGCCCCGGCGGTGGACTTGGTGCGGCGGGGCTTTTCCAGCCGGTGGGCATTGTCGGCCGCACGCCGCCGGGAGGTTTCCAGTTGCAGCTGTGCTTCCTGCTCTGTCGCCAGACAGCAGGAGCAGTTGCCGCATTTTTTCGGTGCGGCCTCGCCGAAGTATTCCAGCAAAAAGCCCCGCAGGCACTTCGGGGTAGTGGAATAGAAGGTCATATACTTGAGCCGCTCTTCGGCCTTGCGGGCGGCTTCGGCCTTGACGTCGGCAGGCAGGCCGTTGTCGGCTTCCAGCTCCTTGTCGATGAAGAAACGGATGGTACGCACATCGGTGCCGGAGTACAGCAGGGTGCAGCGGGAGGGCTGACCGTCCCGCCCGGCACGGCCGGCCTCCTGATAATAGCTCTCCAGATCCTTGGGCATATTATAATGGATGACGAACCGCACGTTGGGCTTGTCGATGCCCATGCCAAAGGCGTTGGTGGCCACCATCACCTGCACCCGGTCGTAGAGGAAATCATCCTGATTCCTGCGGCGGGTGTCGGCGTCCAGCTTGGCGTGGTAGGCCGCCGCCCGGATGCCCCGGCTCTGCAACAGGCGGGCAGTCTCATCCACCTGTTTTGTGGTGCTGCAATAGACGATACCGGCGTTATTGCCCTCCTGCAGCACCAGTTCCAGCAGGCGGCGGGGCTTTTCGCTGGGCAGGGCCCGCTGGGTGGCAAAGTAAAGGTTGGGCCGGTCGAAGCTGGCAGTCACCTCATAGGGATCGCGCAGGGCAAGATGGGTACGGATGTCATCCCGCACATGAGCGGTGGCGGTGGCCGTGAATGCGCCCACCACCGGCCGGGTGGGCAGGCTGTCCACGAAGGCCTGGATGCGCAGGTAGCTGGGGCGGAAGTCCTGCCCCCACTGGCTGATGCAGTGGGCCTCGTCCACCGTGACCATGCTGATCTGCTGCTCCTGCACAAAGCGCTGGAAGCCTGGCATTTCCAGCCGCTCCGGGGCCACATAGATGATCTTATACCAGCCCTCGCGGGCGCGGTGCAGCATCAGGGCTTTCTGGTTGTCGGTGAGGCTGTTGTTCAGAAAAGCCGCTGCCACACCGGCCTGCACAAGAGCTCCCACCTGATCCTTCATCAGGCTCACCAGCGGCGACACCACCAGCGTGATGCCCGGCAGCAGCAGGGCGGGCACCTGATAGCAGATGGACTTACCGGCACCGGTGGGCATCACGGCCAGCACGTCCTGCCCGGCCAGCAGGCGCTGCACGATCTGCTCCTGCCCGGGGCGGAAGCTGTCGTAGCCAAAAAATTTTTTCAGGATGCTGTGCGGGGTTTCCATGGTTTCCTCCGTTATAATCAGTGAACGCGCAGTGCGCGGAGTGCTCAAAACGCTACCAGTATACCACAAAACCGTGTCTGCGCGCACAGAAAAACACCACATTGCACCGAACGGTGCGAAAAATCCGGGATATCTGGGGGCGGGCATAGCTTTTCAGGATTGAAAATGCTATAATAAGAACACATATCTCCATCCGGCGGCCCCCGGTGCGCCGAAACTGCAAATCGAATTTAAAGGAGCAATTTAGAATATGGACCAGAAACTCATTACCTTTGCCGTGCCCTGCTACAACTCGGCGGCTTATATGCGCCACTGCATCGAGACGCTGCTGTCTGCCGGAGAGCGGGCCGAGATCATTCTGGTGGATGACGGCTCGGTCAAGGACGAGACCCCTGCCATCTGCGACGAGTACGCTGCCAAGTACCCCACCATCGTCAAGGCCATCCATCAGGAGAACGGCGGCCACGGCGAGGGCGTCAACCAGGGCATCCGCAACGCCACGGGCCTGTACTACAAGGTGGTGGACAGTGACGACTGGCTGGACACCGAGGCCCTGAAAAAGGTGCTGGATAAGCTGGCGGTTCTGGTGGAGCACCACACCGCCCCGGACCTGATGATCTGCAACTATGTGTATGAGCATGTGGAGGACGGCACCAGCCATACCGTGCACTACACCAATGTGTTCCCGCAGAACCGGCTGTTCAGCTGGATGCATGTGGGCCACTTCCGCCCGGACCAGAACCTGCTGATGCACTCGGTGATGTACCGCACCCAGGTGCTGCGTCAGTGCGGCATGGTGCTGCCCAAGCACACCTTCTATGTGGACAACATCTTTGTGTACCAGCCCCTGCCCTATGTCAAGAGCATGTATTATATGGACCTGGACCTGTACCGCTACTTCATCGGCCGTGCAGACCAGAGCGTGAACGAGAGCGTGATGGTCAAACGGGTGGACCAGCAGCTGCGGGTCACCAAGCACATGATCGACTGTCAGGATCTGGATGCCCTGCAGCATGAAAAGCGTCTGCGGGCCTATATGCTCCACTACCTGTCCATGATGATGACCGTCAGCGACATCTTCCTGCTGCTGGACGGCACCCCGGAGGCCTACACCAAAAAGAAGGAACTGTGGCAGTACCTGAAGGACCATGTGAGCCCCAAGGTGTACCGCTCGGTGGTGCTGAGCCTGGGCGGTGTGACCAATGTGAGCGTCCCCGGCGGCGACAAAGTGGTGCTGGGGTGCTATCGTCTGGCCCGGAAGCTGTTCAAATTCAACTAAGGATAGGCACTGCGGTGTCTCTTGCTCCCCCGATGTCGGGGGAGCTTTTTTGCTGTTCGCCTTGATTTTTCATAAAAGTGCGGTGAATGGTTGCTTTTTCTTTTGGCGGAGAGTATACTGATATAGTATGCGTTTTTTGTCGTGCAGGTTTCCCCTGGGCGCATTCCCTTTCCTGCACGGCCCTGGAATGAGAAGTTCATAAAATAAGGAGGAAATGGGGCAGGCTGCGGAACCGCTCTGCCCCAGGAGAACACACATGGAACAAATGCTTATCTGCCTGTCGATCGCTCTGATCGCAGGCCTGCTCATGTCCCGTTTGGCCAAGGCGGTAAATCTTCCGGCGGTCACGTCCTATCTGGTGGCCGGGCTGCTGCTGGGCCCCTTTGTGCTGGGGCGGCTGGGCCTCAGCGGCCTGGGCATCGGCTTTGGCTCCCTGGAGCAGGTGGAGGGCTACGGCGTAGTCACCCAGGTGGCACTGGGCTTTATCGCCTTTGTCATCGGCAACGAGTTCCGGCTCAGCTCCCTGCGGAGCATGGGCCAGCAGGCCATTACCGTGGGCATCGCCCAGGCGGTGATCACCACCGCCCTGGTGGACGTGGCCCTGGTGGGAGTGCATCTGCTGTTCCCCCAGGTGCTGTCCCTGGCGTCCGCTATTACCCTGGGCTCCATTGCCGCAGCCACGGCCCCGGCTGCCACCCTGATGGTGGTCAAGCAGTATAAGGCCAAGGGCCCCCTGACCCACCTGCTGCTGATGGTGGTAGCCATTGACGACGCTGTGGGCCTGGTGCTGTTCTCGGCCTCCTACGGGGTGGCCAATGCCCTGGAGCAGGGCCACATGGACCTGCTCAGCGTGGTGGTGGAGCCTCTCATGGAGATCCTGCTGTCCCTGCTGCTGGGTGCCGTTGCCGGTTACCTGCTGAACCTGCTGGAGGTCTACTTCCACTCCCGGTCCAAGCGCATGAGCCTGTCGGTGGCCTTTGTGCTGCTGACGGTGGGTGTTTCCCTGCTGGAGGTTGAGGTAGGCGGCGTGCGCTGCGGCTTCTCCCTGCTGCTGGTGTGCATGATGACCGGCACCGTGTTCTGCAACGTCTGCCCCACCTCGGAGGAGCTGATGGACCGTCTGGACCGGTGGGTGTCCCCCATCAACATCCTGTTCTTTGTGCTGTCCGGCGCAGAGTTGGACCTGACCATCCTGTCCAACCCTCTGGTGCTGCTGGTGGGCGTGGTGTACATCGCCAGCCGCTCCCTGGGCAAGATCAGCGGTGCCTATACCAGCTGCCGTGCCACCAAGTGCAGCCCCAGCATCCAGAAGTATCTGGGCATCACCCTACTGCCCCAGGCTGGCGTAGCCCTGGGCATGGCCGCAGAGGCTGCCCAGCTTTCCGACGGACACATGGTCCGGAACGTGGTGCTGTTCTCGGTGCTGGTGTATGAGCTGGTAGGCCCCACCCTGACCCGGATGGCTCTGACGGCTGCCGGCGAGATCCGCCCGGAGGGCCGCACCAGTGCCCGTGTGGAGAACAAGCCCGAAAAGCCCGTCTCCCTGAGCTGAGCGTGAACCTGTAACAGAAAAGAAAGCGCCCCGTTTTCCATAGCCTGTGACGGCTTGGTGGAAAACGGGGCGTTTTTGCGTTGTAGATCAGTTGCCCTCCATGGTGTGGGTGGCAAACACGGCTTCGTCCTCCCACCACACGGGCTGCCCGGCGGCCAGCGTCCGGGGCATATCCAGCAGGCGCTGGTTGCTGCTGCCGCGGAAGCGCAGGGAGATGTCGTGCTTTGCCTGCACGAATTCACCGTCCACCAGCACATCCAGCAGCTGCAGCAGCTCATCGGTCACCTCGCACCGGGCGGCGCAGGGCTCTTTGCCAGTGAGCTGCTCCCAGGTGTAGCCGGAGTAGCACCAGACCGTTTTGTTGGGGTACAGGGCCTTGAAGTTGCGCACAAAGGGCAGCAGCTCCCGCTGGTTTTCCGGCTCAAAGGGTTCGCCGCCCAGCAGGGACAGCCCGGCAATGTAGTCCGGCTGGCAGGAGGCGAACACCTGATTGCGGGTGGCCTTGTCGAAGGGCTGGCCGTAGGCAAAATCCCAGGCCACGGCGTTGAAGCAGCCGGGGCAGCGGTGGCGGCAGCCGGAAACAAATACGCTGGTGCGCACGCCGGGCCCGTTGGCAATGTCGTAATACTTGATGGTTGCGTAGTTCATAGTGATACTCCAATAAAAAGCTCCCCCTCTCGGGGGAGCTGGCAATGCGAAGCATTGACTGAGAGGGTTACAGATGCAGCACGCGGTCCTTGATCTCCTGGGTGCGGCCCTGATTCCAGAACTGGGTGCCGATATAACCGCAGGTGCGGCGGGCAACGTTCAGCTTGTTCTGGTCCCGGTTGCCGCACTTGGGGCACTCCCACACCAGCTTGCCGTCATCCTCCACGATCTTGATCTCGCCGTCGTAGCCGCAGCACTGGCAGTAATCAGACTTGGTGTTCAACTCGGCGTACATGATGTTGTCGTAGATGAACTGCAGCACGCTCATCACGGCTTCCAGATTGTCCTGCATGTTGGGCACTTCCACATAGCTGATGGCACCGCCCGGGGACAGACGCTGGAAGTCGCTCTCGAACTTCAGTTTGGTAAAGGCGTCGATCTGCTCCGAGACATGGACGTGGTAGCTGTTGGTGATATAGTTCTTGTCGGTGATGCCGGGCACAATGCCAAAACGCTTCTGCAGGCACTTGGCGAACTTGTAGGTGGTGGACTCCAGCGGGGTGCCATAGAGGGAATAGTCCATGTTCTCGGCCTTCTTCCACTGGTTGCACTTGTCGTTCATGTGCTGCATCACGCTCAGGGCAAAGGGCTTGGCACCGGCGTCGGTGTGGCTCTTGCCGGTCATATACTTCACACACTCGTACAGGCCGGCGTAACCCAGGCTGATGGTGGAATAGCCGCCGAACAGCAGCTTGTCGATCTTTTCCCCCTTCTTCAGGCGGGCCAGTGCGCCGTACTGCCACAGGATGGGTGCGGCATCACTGGGGGTGCCCAGCAGCCGCTTGTGACGGGCCTGCAGGGCGCGATGGCACAGATCCAGACGCTCGTCAAAGATCTTCCAGAACTTTTCAAAGTTGCCCTCAGAACTCAGGGCAACGTCCACCAGATTGATGGTGACCACACCCTGATTGAAACGGCCGTAGTATTTGGGCTTGCCGGTCTCGGGGTCCACATAGGGGGTCAGGAAGCTGCGGCAGCCCATGCAGGTGTAGCAGTGGCCCTCGCCGTTCTTGTCCACCTTGAGTTCCAGCATCTTCTTTTCGGAGATGTAGTCCGGAACCATGCGCTTGGCGGTGCACTTGGCGGCCAGCTCGGTCAGATAATAATAAGGCGTACCGGGGCGGATGTTGTCCTCCTCCAGCACATAGATCAGCTTGGGGAAGGCGGGGGTGATCCACACACCGGCCTCGTTCTTCACACCCTGGTAGCGCTGGCGGATGGTTTCCTCAATGATGATGGCCAGGTCGGCTTTCTCCTGCGCGTTGCGGGCCTCACCCAGATACATGAACACGGTGATGAAGGGGGCCTGACCGTTGGTGGTCATCAGGGTGACCACCTGATACTGGATGGTCTGCACGCCGCGGTTGATCTCGTTGCGCAGGCGGCGCTCCACGATCTCCTTCTTGCGCTCGGCGGAGACGTCCAGACCTTCCATCTCTACTTCGACCTCGGCGGCGATCTTCTTGCGGGAGACGTCCACAAAGGGAGCCAGATGAGTCAGGCTGATGCTCTGACCGCCGTACTGGTTGGAGGCCACCTGTGCAATGATCTGAGTGGCAATGTTGCAGGCGGTGGAAAAGCTGTGGGGCTTTTCGATATAGGTGCCGGAGATGACCGTGCCGTTCTGCAGCATATCCTCCAGGTTGACCAGGTCGCAGTTGTGCATGTGCTGGGCAAAGTAATCGGAATCGTGGAAGTGGATCAGGCCTTCCTGATGTGCCTTCACGATCTCTGGGTCCAGCAGCAGACGGGCGGTCAGGTCCTTGGAGATCTCACCGGCCATATAGTCGCGCTGCACGCTGTTCACGGTGGGGTTCTTGTTGGCGTTCTCCTGCTTGACCTCTTCGTTCTGGCACTCGATCAGGCTCAGGATCCGCTCGTCGGTGGTGTTGGTCTGCCGCTTCAGGCTCTGCACATAGCGGTAGGTGATATAGTGCCGGGCCACATCGTGGGCCTGGATGTCCATGAGCTGGTTCTCTACCAGATCCTGGACTTCCTCCACACTCACAGCACGGTTCAGCGCCTGACACTGGTCGGTCACAGCCGCGGCAATCTGCGTGATCTGTTCCCGGGTCAGACGGCTCTGACCGCCGACGGAATCGCTGGCCTTGGTAACGGCCGTGATGATCTTGGTAATATCAAAGGGGACCTCTGCACCGTTGCGTTTGATGATCTTCATAAGCTCTCCTCCAACTGACAGTGTGAACGGGCATCTCTCACAATAAGAGATACCCGTCTGCGCACACGATATCCAACAAACTGAATGTAGCTCTATTTTATCACTATCTAGTGGCAAGTCAAGAAAAATACCACTACATTTTGCGTTTTGGAGTTTTAGCCAAAATTCACAGGAAAAATTCAGGATAAAATCAGACGGCAAACTGCTTGACAAGAGCGTGGGCATTCCGGCGTGTAATATCCGACGGGAATATACCTTGCAGAGAATGGAAAACACAGAATATATAATTACATTAGATAGGAAAATCGGGTACCGGCCCGCAGCGGCTGCCTGTCATCTGAAAGGACCGTTCTGGGCAGGCTGCAAAGATAAAAGAAGCTACCTCTGAAGATGCCCAACGCGAAGCGGAGGACATTCAAATGAGGACGATTTCCGCACACCTGAATGGTTTGCAAAAAACATAGAAAAAACTTGCCGAAAAGTGTTGACAGAAGGCGGGAGGTGTGGTATTATACTTGAGCGCCAAGCGCTGAGACAAAAGAATGACTTCTGAAGCCTCAGCACGAAGCCTTTGAAAAGAACCAATAGACGCTGAAAAGTTCCGGCCAGCACTGAGAAACTTTGAAGCATCCAAGTTCAGAATGTTCAAAAGTCTCGAAAAAATAAAGCTTGACAAAAAACCGCTTCTGTGGTAAAATAACCAAGTCGTCAGCCGCAAGGCTACGGCGCACAGGACCTTGAAAATTGAACAATATCGAAAAACTTGTAACGGAACCTATTTTCGTGTTGGAAAAACACGT
>ENA-UEQB01000925-UEQB01000925.1-human-gut-metagenome-genome-assembly--contig:-NODE-925-length-26974-cov-6.527048_pt1 | contig 26974 bp, 11 predicted proteins | sample MGYA00242901_ERZ507918 | MGnify/ENA primary metagenome ERZ507918 (study PRJEB26167, sample SAMN06115405) | human gut metagenome | host: Homo sapiens | place: China:Sichuan | collected 2016-04-06... | reverse complement strand
TAATGAGGGGACGGGTGTGGAATGGTTCCACAGATTGTGGACTCGTTCTACAGGCAGAGGCGGTTGGCGGGGTGTGGTATGGTGCATCAGTGGGACTAAAAGGCCGCTGATGCACAGTGGATTATGCAAAAGGCGGGCACTGCTTCAACCTCTTTGGCATCTCATTTGTTATCTATGGGTAGAAACAGGGTTAAATTTAATGAAACGAACAAGCATGAAACGATTATCACTAAAGAGTGTATGGAAGCCGGGCAAGGGAGAATGGAAACCGAGCCGTAAAAGGCTGCTGATAATAGCGGTATGCCTGGTGGCGGTGCTGGCAGGCTATCTTATCCTGACCTGGCCCAAGAAGGTACAGCCCGAAGCCCCTACCGTCATTGTGGAACCTGCCGCCAAAGGCGATGTGGAGATATATGGCGAGTATGTGGGCCGCATCCGTGCCCAGCAGTTTGTTGAGGTACGTGCGCGTGTAGAAGGCTATTTGGAGAATATGCTTTTTGCCGAAGGAAAGTACGTGACGAAGAACCAGGTACTTTTTGTCATCAACCAGGACCAATACCGGGCAAAAGCCGACAAAGCCCGTGCGCAACTGAAGAAGGACGAGGCGCAGGCGTTGAAGGCGAAACGCGACCTCGAACGTATCCGTCCCCTCTACGCGCAGAATGCCGCCAGCCAGCTCGACCTGGACAATGCCCAGGCAGCCTACGAAACCGCTGAGGCTTCGGTAGCAATGAGCCAAGCCGACCTCGACCAGGCGGAACTGGAATTAGGCTACACCCTGGTGCGCTCCCCGCTATCGGGACACATCAGTGAGCGAAACGTGGACTTGGGTACTCTGGTGGGCCCCGGCGCCAAATCTTTGCTCGCCACGGTGGTAAAGAGCGACACCGTACTGGTGGACTTCAATATGACTGCCCTTGACTACCTAAAGAGTAAGGAGCGCAACATCGACATCGGCCGCCAAGACTCCAGCCGTTCCTGGCAACCCAATATAACCATTACGTTGGCAGACAACACAGTATATCCCTTTAAAGGCTACGTAGACTTTGCCGAACCGCAGGTAGACCCGCAAACCGGTACCTTCTCGGTGCGCGCCGAGATGCCGAACCCGAACAGTGTGCTGCTGCCCGGACAGTTTACGAAAGTGAAGCTGCTGCTCGATGTGCGCGAAGACGCCATAGCCATCCCGCAGAAAGCGGTAACCATTGAAAAGGGCGGTGCCTACGCCTTTGTGATGCGTCGCGACTCCACCGTCGAGAAGCGTTTCATCGAGCTGGGCCCTGAGTTTGGCAACAACTGGGTGGTAGAGCGCGGATTAGCCACCGGCGAACAAGTGGTGACGGAAGGTTACCACAAACTGACCCCCGGCATGAAGGTACGCGCCCAAGCTGCCGTTCCTAAAGAAGAGGAAGACCAAAAGGCCGACTCCCTGAACAAGCAGGTCACTGCCGGCAACAAGCAGACCGCTGCCGGAAGCAAGCCGGCCGCCAACACCCCCAAGGATAACCCCTCAAAGCCGTAACATCATGAAAGTAACTTTCTTCATAGACCGCCCGGTATTCTCGGCGGTGATATCGATTGTCATTGTGATAGTCGGCATCATCGGCCTGACCATGCTGCCGGTGGACCAATACCCGCAGATAACGCCCCCCGTGGTGAAAATCAGCGCCTCTTATCCGGGAGCCAGTGCACTGACCGTGTCGCAGGCGGTGGCAACCCCCATCGAACAAGAGATAAACGGCACTCCCGGCATGCTCTACATGGAGTCCAACAGTTCCAATTCCGGCGGCTTCTCCGCCACCGTCACCTTCGACGTCTCCGCCGACCCCGACCTTGCCGCCGTAGAGATACAGAACCGCGTGAAGCTGGCCGAGAGTCGCCTCCCCGCCGAAGTCATCCAGAACGGCATCTCGGTAGAGAAGCAAGCCCCCAGCCAGCTGATGACGCTCTGCCTCACCAGCAGTGACCCCAAGTTCGATGAAATCTATCTGAGCAACTTTGCCACCATCAACGTGCTCGACCTGCTGCGCCGCATCCCCGGCGTGGGCCGCGTCTCCAACATCGGCAGCCGCTACTACGCCATGCAGATATGGGCACTGCCGGACAAGCTCGCCAACTTCGGCCTCACCGTGCAGGACTTGCAGAATGCACTGAAAGACCAGAACCGCGAGTCCGCCGCCGGCGTCCTGGGGCAGCAGCCGGTGAAGGGACTGGACATCACCATCCCCATCACCACCCAGGGGCGCTTGAGCTCCGTAGGCCAGTTCGAGGACATTGTAGTCCGCGCCAACGCCAACGGCTCCATTATCCGCCTGCGCGATGTCGCCCGCGTCTCCCTCGAAGCCTCTTCCTACAGTACGGAGAGCGGCATCAACGGTGAGAACGCCGCCGTGCTGGGCATCTACATGCTGCCCGGCGCCAATGCGATGGAAGTGGCAAAGAACGTAAAGGAAGCCATGAAGGAAATCAGTGCCAACTTCCCCGAAGGTATGAGCTACGAGATACCCTTCGATATGACGACCTACATCTCCGAGTCTATCCACGAGGTATACAAGACCTTGTTCGAAGCATTGATATTAGTTGTGTTAGTCGTGTTTCTTTCCTTGCAAAGTTGGCGTGCGACGCTGATACCGATTGTCGCGGTGCCGATTTCCCTGGTCGGTACCTTTGGTTTCATGCTTATCTTCGGATTCTCGCTGAACATGCTGACTTTGCTTGGTTTGATTCTCGCCATCGGCATCGTGGTAGACGATGCCATCGTAGTGGTGGAGAATGTGGAGCACCTGATGCAGATCGAAAAACTCAGCCCCTACGAGGCGACGAAGAAAGCCATGAACGGGCTTGCCGGTGCACTGATAGCCACCTCGCTGGTGCTTTGCGCGGTGTTCGTGCCGGTAAGTTTCCTGAGCGGGATTACCGGACAGTTGTACCGCCAGTTCACCATCACGATTGCCGTCTCCGTACTGCTTTCCACCGTGGTGGCACTGACACTCAGTCCTGTGATGTGCTCGCTCATCCTGCGCCCCGACAGCGGCAAGCGGAAGAACATCGTCTTCCGCCGCATTAACCACTGGCTGGCGCTGGGCAACCACCGCTACATAGGCGTTATCAGCCGCGTCATCAAGAACCCCCGCAGACTGATGGCGGCGTTCGGGATGGTGATTGTCGCCATCTTTATCATCCACCGCCTGGTGCCCACCAGCTTCCTGCCTGCCGAGGACCAGGGCTACTTCAAAATAGAACTCGAATTGCCCGAAGGCGCCACGCTGGAACGCACCCGCGCCGTAACCGACCGCGCCGTCCGCTACCTGGAGCAGAACCCCTACGTGGCTTACGTGCAGAACGTTACGGGCAGCAGCCCCCGTGTAGGCAGCAGCCAGTCGCGCAGCGAACTCACCGTGATACTAAAGCCGTGGGACGACCGCAAGGCCATTTCCATCGACCGCATTATGGAGCGCGTGGAGCGCGACCTCAAGGAATACCCCGAATGCCGGGTCTACCTCTCCACGCCCCCCGTCATTCCCGGACTGGGCACCTCGGGCGGCTTCGAGATGCAACTCGAAGCACGTGGCGACGCCACCTTCGACGACCTGGTGCAGGCTGCCGACACCCTTATGCTCTACGCCCAGCGCCACAAGCAGCTGACGGGCCTTTCGTCCTCGCTGCAATCGGAGATACCGCAACTGTACTTCGACGTCGACCGCGACAAGGTGAAGATGCTCGGCGTCCCCCTTGCCGACGTATTCTCTACGATGAAGGCCTACACCGGCTCCGTCTACGTGAACGACTTCAACATGTTCAACCGCATCTATAAGGTGTACATCCAGGCGGAAGCCCCCTACCGCGAGCACAAGGACAACATCAACCTCTTCTTCGTCAAAGCCAAAGACGGTGCGATGGTTCCCCTCACCTCGCTGGGCAACGCCACCTACACCACCGGGCCGGGCAGCATCAAGCGTTTCAATATGTTCACCACCGCCGTCATCCGCGGTTCGGCCGCCCAGGGATACAGTTCCGGTCAGGCGATGGAGATTATGGAGCAGATAGCCCGCGACCACCTGCCGGACAACATCGGAGTGGAATGGAGCGGCCTTTCTTATCAGGAGAAGAAGGCAGGCGGGCAGACGGGACTGGTGCTGACACTGGTATTCCTCTTTGTGTTCCTGTTCCTGGCGGCGCAGTACGAAAGCTGGACGGTGCCCATCGCCGTACTGCTGTCCCTGCCCGTCGCCGCGCTGGGCGCCTACCTGGGCGTAGTCATCTGCGGGCTGGAGAACGACATCTATTTCCAGATAGGCCTGGTAATGCTGGTGGGACTCGCCGCGAAGAACGCCATCCTTATCGTAGAGTTTGCCAAAGTGCAGGTCGATGCAGGGGCAGACCTGGTGCAGAGCGCTATCCATGCGGCACAGCTCCGCTTCCGCCCCATCCTGATGACGTCCCTTGCCTTCGTGCTGGGCATGCTGCCGATGGTGCTTGCCAGCGGGCCGGGTTCGGCAAGCCGCCAGGCGATAGGTACAGGCGTATTCTTTGGAATGATATTCGCCATCGTATTCGGCATCGTGCTGGTACCGTTCTTCTTCGTGATGGTGTATAAGACGAAGGCACGGGTGCAGCACAAGATAAAGAAAGACTGAACTTAAAAGAACAACGTTATGAAAAGAACCTCGATACTCCTTCTGCTCCTCGTCCCCCTGCTCGTCCTTACCTCGTGCAAGGTAGGTCGCAGCTACGTCCGTCCCGAAATGCCCTTGCCCGACAGCCTCGCTATGCATCAGGACAGCGCCAGCGTTGCCGACGAGCCCTGGCAGGCCATCTACACCGACAGCACCCTGCGCAGCCTCATATCCCGCGCCCTGGAGTACAACAAAGACATGCTGATAGCCGCCGCCCGCGTCCGGGAAATGGCGGCGCAGAAGCGCATCAGCGTTGCCAACCTGCTGCCACAACTTACCGGCAAGGTAGACGCCGAGCGCGAAGTCGAGAACTACGGCGGCCATAGCCGCGACGTGGGCAACACCTACGAAGCCAAAGCCCTGCTCTCCTGGGAAGTCGACCTGTGGGGCAACCTGCGCTGGAAGCAAGCCGCCGCCGTAGCCGACTACCTGAAAACCGTGGAAGCCCAGCGCGCCCTGCGCATGACCATCGTCGCCGAAGTAGCCCAAGCCTACTACGAACTCGTAGCCCTGGACACCGAACTCGAAATCGTGCGCCAGACGCAGCGCGCCCGTGAAGAAGGCGTCCGCCTCGCCCGCATCCGTTTCGAGGGCGGGCTTACCTCGGAGACGTCCTACCAGCAGGCACAGGTAGAGTTGGCACGTACCGCCACGCTCGTGCCGGACTTGGAGCGCCGCATCTCCCTCAAAGAGAACGACATTGCCTTCCTTGCCGGTCAGTTCCCCACCCGCATCCGGCGCGCAGGCTTCCTGCACGAACTCGATGTGCCTCAATCCCTGCCCGTAGGCCTGCCCTCACAGTTGCTGGAACGCCGCCCCGACGTCCGCTCCGCCGAGCAGCAGCTTCGCGCTGCGCACGCCCGGGTGAAGGTGGCTTACACCAATCTATTCCCCCGCCTTGCCCTCACCGGGCAGTTCGGCTTGGAGAGCGACGTGCTGAGCCAGTTCCTGCAATCGCCTTACAGCCTGCTGAATGGCGCCCTGCTCACCCCGCTCCTGGGTTGGGGAAAGAACCGCGCCGCCCTGCGTGCACAGAAAGCCGCCTTCGAAGCCGAAGTGCATAGTTACGAAAAGACCGTGCTTAGCGCCTTCCGCGAGGCACGGAACGCGATTGTCGATTTCAACAAGATACAAGAGGTGTACCGCCTGCGTGCCAAACTGGAACGTTCGTCCCGCGGGTATGTGGAACTCGCCCAGTTGCAGTACATCAACGGCGTCATCAACTACCTGGACGTGCTCGATGCCCAGCGTGGTTACTTCGACGCGCAGATAGGGGTAAGCAACGCCATTCGCGACGAGCTGATTGCAATGGTGCAGGTATATAAGGCGCTGGGTGGGGGTTGGCAGCAGCAGTGAGGCGGCGGATGAAGCGGAAGTGATTTTGGTGTGCGTCGTTGTGCAACGGTGCACTCTGCCGTTGTGCAGGGGTGGTGTGTGTAGTTGTGCAAAGTTGGTGGGTGTCGTTGTGCAACAGTGGTGTGCGACACCCACCAAACTCTTTTTACCCCATCGGGTTCTCGTCCAGGTCGCCGTCGGGACCGCTGCCACCGCCCGGGTTGCCGCCTTCGGGGGCTTTGCCCAGATAAATGGTCTTTTCGATGCTGCGTGGAGTTTTCAGCATTCTTGCTCCCGAGGAGTACTGCGTGGTCAGTGTCAGCGTATATTCGCCGTCTGCCAGTCCGGCAGGGATAATGAAGATAACTTCTTTGGGGTTGTTCACCGCTATCATGTCCTTGGTGACTTTGGTCACTACTCCCTCTGAGTCTGTCAGGGTGATGCCTACCGACGGGTCAGTTCCGTCTACCTTGAGGTTACTGCCTGCTATCCGATAGTTGCGTCCTGCGGTGGCTACGAAGCCATCCATGCGGGTGGCAGTGTCCGTGCCACCTGCCACATACATGGCGGAGCCTTTCTCGCCGACAATATTCACATTCACTGCCTTGATAGCCTCGCGCAAGTCCTTGCCCTGGGTGAAGGAGACGTAGACCGAGTTTTTCTGCGGGTCGTACGCCATGCCCTCTATCACGCCCGTAAACTGCGCTACCGCCTGGAAGAGTCCATTGTTCACCCGGTAGCCCGTTAGCAGAAGTTTCTGCATCACGCGTTGTTCCAGGTTGACAACGGCTTCCACGGTTTCGCGTTCCAGTCCGGGGTTCACCGCCATCATCTCGGATATGATGCGCTGCTTGTCGGCGGTGCCTGCTGATACGAGACTGAGGATTTTGTCGTCTTTGTTGTCCGCCGTAACGGTGTTGTCCATAAGTTGTGCGTTCAGCACGTACTTAATTTGGTTGTTAGCCATAACTGATGTTGTTGTTTATAAGTTAATAAAAAGCCCTGCCCCCATTCCGGTGTCGGTCGATGCCGACGGTTGGATGGGGGCAGGGCAGAGTTGCTTGTAAGGAATTGCGTTTCCTTATTTCCGACAAATGTAAGCATTATTAAGACACGGCAAAGCATTCTTCCCACTTTTATCATACAGTTACTATGATTATTGGCCGAAACTCACTAAATTTGCCCAATCATACCTAAAGATACATAATCGTACCCGGTATGACCATAAGCCTACGTTACCCCGGCAGATATACAGTCCGCCCCTCATACCTAAATAAATGAATAATATGAAACGCACTACGCTACTATGTCTATTGTTTGCTTTCTGGCTGTTGCCGCTACAGGCATACCCCAACTTCACCTTCAAGAAATACCAGGTAGAGGACGGCCTCTCGCACAATACCGTGTGGTGCGCCCTGCAAGACAGCTACGGATTCGTATGGCTAGGGACGAACGACGGCTTGAACTGCTACGACGGCCTGACGAGCCGGATATACCGCAACGTACTGAATGATTCCACTTCGCTGGGCAACAACTTTGTCCAGTCTCTGTTCGAGGACGAGAACCACGACCTGTGGGTGGGAACTAACTCCGGCCTCTACATCTACCACCGGCAGACGGACAGTTTCAGCTACTTCGACCGGCGGACGCCCTACGGCGTCTTTATCAGCAGCGAGGTGAAGCGCATCATCAAGTCCGCTAACGGGCTGGTGTGGGTTGTCACCCTGGGGCAAGGGCTGTTCGTCTACGACCCCGTGCAGGACACGTTGCAACAGCACAGCTTGCAATCTTCCTTTATGTGGGACGTCTGCGAAAGCCCCACGCGCATCTACTCCTCTTCCTTGCAAGAGGGCCTGCTCTGCTTCGACAAGGACGGGCACTACCTTCGCTCCTTCCCGCTAATGGCAGCCGGCAGCAACCCCGATAACTACCGCATCCACTGCCTGCTGCCCACCGCGGGCGATGTATGGTTCGGCGCGGGCAGCAACCTGCTCTACCGACTGGACGAGGCCACCGGGCAACTGGACTGCTACAACGCCGCCGCCTATAACTTCGGCGCCATACACAGCCTGCTCAGCTACTCCGACACCCAGTTGCTGCTGGGCACGGACAACGGGCTCTACCTGTTCGATGCCACCCGTAAGGCTTTCGCCCGCCTGGACAACCCCAGCGACCCCCGCAGCCTGAGCGACCAAACCATCAACGCCATGATGCGCGATGCCGAAGGCGGACTGTGGATACTCACCAACCTGGGCGGCGTAAACTATCAGGCCAAGCAGACGAAGCAGTTCGACTACTATCCCCCGGTGTACCACGAAGAGCTGGTGTACGCCGGCAAGGTCATCGGACCCTTCTGCGAGAGTAGGGACGGCAATCTCTGGGTGGGTACCCGCAGCGGCCTCTGCCACTTCGACGTCCGCACGCAGCAGTTAAACCGTTATGCGATAGGCGGACGAACGGACTTGAATTTCGACATCCGCTCCCTGCTGCTTGATGGCGACCGCTTGTGGATAGGTACCTACGGCGAGGGGCTGAGGGTGCTGGACATCCCTACCGGACAGCTGAAGTCATACCGCCACCTGAAGGACATCCCCAATACCATTTGCAGCGATGACGTGCTGGCGCTACACAAAGACCGGAGCGGACAAATCTTTGTAGGCACCAGCTGGGGCCTCTGCCGGTACAATGCCGCCGAGGACAACTTCTCCACCATCACCACCATCGGCTCCATGATCTCCGTGGTGGATATACTGGAAGATGTGTACGAGAACCTCTGGATAGCCACCGCCAGCAGCGGCGTCTTCCGCTACAGCCGGCGCAACGACCACTGGAAGCACTACCTGCACGACAGTTCCGACCCTGCCACCCTGACCAACAACTCAATCATCAAACTGTTCGAGGACTCGAAGGGTACCATGTGGTTCGGCACCAACGGCGGCGGGCTCTGCTCCTTCCATGCCGAGACGGAGACGTTCGTCGACTTCGACTCCACCGGCACGCTGCTCCCCAACCGCGTCATCTACTCCATAGAAGAGGACCGCACGGGCGACTTCTGGATATCCGGCAATACCGGACTCGTCACTATCAACCCCGTGACGAAGCAGCACTTCCGCCGCTTCACCGTGGACGACGGATTGCAGGGCAACCAGTTCACCGCCCAATCGTCGCTGCGGGCATCCGGCGGGCGACTGTACTTCGGCGGTATCAACGGCTTCAACTCCTTCTTGCCCGAACGTTTTACGGACAATCAGTACATCCCGCCCGTCTACATCACGGACATCCGCCTGCCATATCTCAGCAATGAGCGGGCTGCCCGGGCGAAGTTGCACCTCGAAGGGCCGCTCTACCTGGCGCGCACCATCACGCTGCCGTACGAGTGCAACAGCTTCTCCTTGCAGTTCGTCGCCCTGAGCTACGAAGACCCCTTAAAGAACAGGTACAGCTACCGGCTGCGCGGCGTGGACAAGGACTGGGTCGTAAGCCCCACTCCCAATATCGCCTCTTACACCAACCTGCCGCCGGGCAAGTACGAGTTCGAGGTGCGCGGATCGAACAACGACCATCTGTGGAACGAGAAGAACGCGTCGCTGCTCATCGTCATCACCCCGCCGTGGTGGCTGTCCGTGTGGGCGTACTGCCTCTATGCGCTGTGCCTGCTGGGCGTGGCGGTTTACATAGCCTGGCGGTGGAACGCATTCGTCAGGATGAAGTACAAGCGGCGTATGAAGGAGTATCAGGTGCTGAAAGAGGAAGAGGTGTACAAGTCCAAGATCAGCTTCTTCGTGAACCTGGTGCACGAAATCCGTACCCCGCTCAGCCTGATACGTCTCCCGTTGGAAAAGTTGCTGGACGAGCGTAAGGACGAGCGCGACGCCCGCTACCTGCATGTGATTGACCGCAACGTCAACTATCTGCTGGGCATCACCAACCAACTACTCGACTTCCAGAAGATGGAGAACGGCGGCATCCGCCTGAACCTGAAGCGGTGCAACGTCAGCGAACTGCTGAAGGTGGTGTACGAGCAGTTTGCCGGCCCTGCCGAACTGGGCAGCCTGCAGCTCACGCTCGACGTGCCGCGGCAGGAAGTATATGCGCAGATCGACTCGGAGAACGTTTGCAAGATCATCGTCAACCTCGTCAGCAATGCCGTGAAGTACGCCCGCACCCGCATCGACATCCGTCTGGTGGCGGCGGAGAGCACCTTCAGCATCTTTGTGGACGACGACGGCCCGGGCATCACCGATGCCGAGAAGCAGCGCATCTTCGAAGCCTTCTACCAGGTGGACGACACAGCGGCACGCGCCAAAGGCACGGGCATCGGGCTGGCTTTCTCCAAATCATTGGCGGAAGTGCATCACGGCACACTGACGGTGGTGGACAGCAACTACGGCGGTTCCTCGTTCATCCTCACCCTTCCCGTCGGAGAGAAGACCGCGGAGCCCGCCCCGCTGCCCGAGATAGTGGAAGACGTTGCCACCGAAACCGGCGCTGCGGACGCGGCGGAGCATCCCGCCCGCAAGTTCACCGTGCTGCTGGTGGAAGACAATATAGAGTTGCTGAACCTCACGCGCGAGTCCCTCAGCACCTGGTTCAAGGTGCTCAAGGCGCATAACGGGCGTCAGGCACTGGAAGTGCTTGCCACTGAGGTGGTGGATGTAATCGTAAGTGATGTGATGATGCCCGAAATGGATGGTATGGAACTGACGGAACGGGTGAAGGCGGACATCGACTACTCCCACATCCCCGTCATCCTGCTTACTGCCAAGACCACCCTCGAGGCGAAGGTGGAAGGCTTTGACTGCGGCGCGGATGCATTCGTTGAGAAGCCGTTCTCCATCCACCAGCTGCACAAGCAGATCGAGAACCTGCTGAAGTTGCGCCAGGCGTTCCACAAGATGATGACTGCCTTGAGCGGGAGTACGCCGCAGGCATTGGCTACCGAGTTCACGCTCTCCCAACGCGACTGCGACTTCATCGCCAAGGTGCAGCAGGCGATAGGGGAGCAACTCTCTAACGAGAACTTCTCGGTAGATACCCTTGCCGAGGCGCTGAACATGAGCCGTTCCAACTTCTACAGGAAGATCAAGGCGCTGTCCGGCATGGCGCCCAACGACTATCTCAAGACCATCCGCCTGAACAAAGCCGCCGAGTTACTGAAGAGCGGGATGCGGATTATTGAAGTGTGCGAGCAGGTAGGGTTTAATTCATCCTCGTACTTTGCCAAGTGCTTCAAGGCACAGTTCGGGGTGTTGCCGAAGGACTTCCCGCAAGGGGAGCAATAAAGTTCACCACAGAGGGCACAGAGTCCCACAGAGTTCTTTAAAGAAACACAGATTCACGCAGGTCGACGCAAAGGAATTGAAAGGGTAACTCCTTAATCTGCGTCAATCTGCGTGAATCTGCGTTTTGCTCTTCTCTCTGTGGGACTATGTGACCTCTGTGGTGAACTTTAGAGCTCGCTTATCTCCGAGTACAGCTCAACCATGCACGAGTTCTCCAACAGGCTCTTGAATCGGTCTTTGCGGTTGCCGGACCAGTCGTTATTCAGCAGTCCGTTCTCGTCGCGTGTGTATCTCCAGGCATAATCGGCGTTATCGATCATCGCCTTCACATACGTATCGTCCTTATCCACCAGGTAGAGGGCCTTTAAGCCACGGAACAGGATGACGTTGAACCACGGGCTGGAAGGGTAGAACAGCATCTCACCCCGGACGGTGGGCTGGGGTTTCAGGAAATGCTGGTGGGAGCCGCGTGCGGTCTGCTGCGCTTCCGTCAGATACTGTTTGTCGCCGGTGGCCTGGTAGAGCAGTACCCCCGCCTGGATCATCTGCCCGCTGTTGTACGTGTACTTGGCATAGCCTATCTTGCCTTTCAGGTTCACGTTGTCCCAGTAGACGAAGTCCGACGGGTCGCGCAGGTTGTCGCGCGTCCAGCGGTAGGTCTCTTTCGCCTGTTGCAGGTACTTGGGGTCCTTCGTTATATTGTATAGCTTCATGCAGAGTACGGTAGCCGGGGCATTGGAGCAGGTGTTCTTCGAGGTCTTCTTCTGCTCGCACCAATAGATGCCGCCGCCCAGGTCGTCCGACCATCCCGAGTAGATGTAGTCGTGCAGGGCAATGGCTTTGTTGAGGTATTCCTTGTTCTTTGTCGCCACGTAGTAGTCGCAGAAGTCGATGGCAACCCAGTCGTTATCGTCGTAGTAGCGGTCGTTCTTCCCGGCAAATGCGGGGTACGACTGGTAGCACTCCGGCAGGCGGGTGTTGTCCCAGTAGCGGTCCAGTCCGGGCTTAATCTGCCGGTCCATCAGCTTCTTGTACTTCTTCTCGCCCGATGTCTTGTAGAGCGAGACGCATCCCGACACCATCGCCGAGTAAGGCCAGAGGAAAGAGACTTCCTGCTGCGTGACCTCGTTTCCGGTGTCGGCAGTATAAGTGATTTGTTGTTTGGGGTTGCGCGGATACGTCTCCATCAGCAACCCGTACTTCTTCACTTCGTAGAGTGAAAGTATACGTTGTAGCAGTGAATCCGCTCTTTGCTGATACAGCTTTCCCCCCAGCTGGGCTGAGAGGAAAAGAGGTATCAGGAGTAGAGTGGAAGTGGTGAAAAACTTTCTCATCTTGTTGCGGGGTTATTTAATCTTCTCGAATATTGCCTTGATGCGTTTCATGTCCAGCTTCGGCGTGCGGTCGTAGTAGTATACGCCGTTCTTCTCCTGTTCCACGTCCGTCAGCTGCGTGTAGCAGTAGCCGCATACGTGAGGGGAGTCGATGAAAGCGTCTATCTGTGCTTCCAGCCGTGCATAGAAGGCTTCCGCGTTCTCCGGCATCCCGCCGTAGCCCCAGGAGTCCTTGCGGTCTGCCTCTGCCATCCAGGGGATGCCGCCGAACTCGTCCACCATATAGGGCTGTCCTTCGTAGACGGCCAGGTAATCACGGTCGCGTGCGTTGCGATAAGGCTCTACTCCCGGAGTCATTTTCAGTTGCTCGGTCAACCGGGCGCGATCCTGCTCGTAGTTGTGCACGCTCCATATATCGGTCTTCACGTGGTTGTCACCGCTGGCATCGTTGACGGGACGGGTGGGGTCTATGGCTTTGGTAAGGTTGTAAACGTCCTGGATGAGGCGTACATATACATCCGGCCCGCCGCCCCAGGTCTCATTGAACGGAGTCCAGGTAACGAGTGAGGGATGGTTGCGGTCGCGTACCACTACCTCGCTCCATTCGCTCAGGAAGTTGCGGGCGGCAAGTTCGCGGTTTACGTCCAGCATCCAGCTTGCCGACTCTCCCCAGGTGATGTAACCCAGCTTGTCCGCCCAGTAATAGTATCTCTCTTCAAACACCTTCTGATGGAGACGGGCGCCGTTGAAGCCGGCTTCCTTGCCCAGTACGATGTCGTTCTTCAGTGCCTCGTCGGTCGGGGCAGTCCAGATGCCTTCGGGGTAGAAGCCCTGGTCCAGCACCAGGCGCTGGAAGTAAGGCTGGTTGTTGAGGTAGAAGCGTCCGTTGGCGGTATGCACCTTGCGCATGCCGGCGTACGACTGCACCTCGTCCACTACCTTGCCGCTGGCATCCTTCACCTGATAGATGAGGTCGTAGAGGAACGGAGACTCGGGCGACCACAGCTTCATGTTCTTCACCGGAAGCACCACTACCGAACTGTTGCAGCACTTTACGCTCTTCTTGGCAACGGTCTTGCTGCCGTCCTTGAGCACGATGTCCAGGGTATAGTCCGATTCGTTATAGAACTCCGGCTCAATGACGAGTTGCTGCTGGTCGATGTCGGGGCGTACGAAGGCGGACTTCAGTCCGTTCTGTGCCACGGCTTCCATCCATACCGTCTGCCAGATGCCGGTGGTGCGGGTGTACGAGCATCCGCCCGAGTAGTAGTTGCCGCACTGCTTTCCACCGGTTTGCAGTCCGGAACGGAGATCATCCTTCACGCATATCACCAGGTTGTGGGTCTTGCCGGGTTGCACGTAGCGCGTCAGGTCTACGGAGAACGAGGACGAGCCGCCGAAGTGGCGTTGCACGAACTTGCCGTCTATGTATATCTCGGCACAGTAGTCCACGGCGCCGAAGTTTAGTAGGATCTTCTTTCCGTTCCAGTCCGAGGGGATGGAGAGGTCTCTCTGGTACCACATCTGTTCGATGAAGTCGGTGTATTCCACTCCCGAGAGTTTGCTTTCCGGGCAGAAGGGGACGGTGATGTTCTTGCCGAACTTCTCGGCAGACTGGTAGTTGCGGTCTTTGCCGGACTTGCCGAAGTCAAAGTCGAAGGTCCATGTACCATTCAGGTTTATCCACTGTGCACGCTCAAACTGAGGGCGCGGGTACTCCGGGCGGGGCGTGTTGGCACTGAAGCAAGCCAGGCAGTTCAGTACGGCGAGCATTGCTGCTGCTAAAATTCTTCTCATGATGTTATCGTTTTAAGTATTTATTCTCTTGTATTAGGGAAAGCCGATACCCTGAGTCTTGCTGCTCCCATCGGTATCAGTGTGATTTCTTCTTTCTCGCCTTTCGGTGCGTCGGCTTCGGGGAGCTCGCTGCACAGGCCGTATTGGTCGATAGCCCATGAGGGTATCTTCCGTCCGATAGCTTTTACCTCGATCGGTGCGCTGGCTACGGTGAAGGGGAAGTTGTCGGCAGGCCATGCCTTGTGCACCACCTGGAAGTTCTTCAACGGATCGTTCTTGTCCAGTACCAGGGCATAGTTCCAGGGTGACTTGGCATAGATTTCATACGTGGGCCACTGGCTTGCGTCGGCACCTTCCTGCCATTGGGAGTCGCCGATGGCAGTCTCCTTGCTGTCCTTCTGCACGTAGTCCTCGTCTATCTTCAGCGACAGGGTGAGCGGGCCGTAATCCACGCTTACGCTGTTCTTGTTCACCTGCCAGGTGCGCATGGACAGCTGCATGGGTAGACGGATTTCTATTTGGTCGTTGTCCTTCCATTCGCGACGGATGCAGGCATACTTGCCGGCTTCGGGGTTGGAAGCCACCTCTTTCCCATTAATGAAGATCATGGCGCCTTCTGTCCACGACGGGATTCTCAGGTAGAAGGGGAAGATGGTTGCTTTCGGGGTATTCACGGTGAAGCGGATGCTTTCCTCGAAGGGGTAGTTGGTTTCTTCGTGCAGGATGATCTCGTTGCCTGCGTTCCCTACCTTCACCGTTGCGTTGCAGGCGGCGTAGAGGGCGGCGGCTACTCCGTTATCAGGAGTGGCAAGTATCAGATGCTCGGCATAGTAGGGCCAGCCCTGTGCATGGTTGTGCTGGCAGCAACGGCTGCTGAAGGGGTTCATTGCCAGGAAGGGGCCGCGGTTGTCGATGCCCGGATGATGGTTCTGTGCATCGCTGATGGTCTGGTTGGGCGAAGTGATGTAACGCAGTGCTTTGAAGTCGGGCATCACGGCGGCGGGGTAGGTGTTGAAGGCTACGTCCTCGCAGTTCTCTGCCCATGAGGGGTCGCCGGTCATGCAGAGCAGCAGTTCGTCCGAAGCCATCTGCTCTACCATTCCGCAAGTCTCCACGCCCTGGCGCGGGTCGATGAATCCCATGCGGGCGTTCTCGTCGGCTCCGAACATACCGCCGGGAACTTGCCCGAAGGTACGGCGAATCAGGTGCTGTACGTTATAGGTGGCGTTCAGCATGGCGGAGTCTCCGGTCAGCATGTAGTAGGTGGCGGGTTCGCGGAAGCATTGGGCTATGTTTACGTTGTGCCAGTTGGGCAGCCAGGAAGGGCGTGTCCAGTCCGCCGTGTTGCGGTGTATCTTCTTGGCAAGTTCCAGCAGGAAGTCGTCGCCGGTGCGGTTGTAGAGCCAGTACACGCTCAGCAGGTTGTCGCCGCCGCGGCTGTTCTCCCAGTAGTCTTCCAGGAACTGCTCGTCGGGCACGGTCAGTTGCCATTTGAAGTAGTTGGTCATCAGGTTGATGACGCGCGGGTCGCTGGAGTGCTCGTAATAGGATTGCAGGCACCACAGCATAATCATCTGCGCCCATAGTTCGCGCTTTCCGTTCCGCTCGTTCACGGGGCCGAAGTATCCGTCAGGCTGCTGGCTGGCAAAGGCGCCTTCAATCCAGACTTTGGTTTCGTCTATCATTTGCGGGTCGTTCAGTATATAGGCAAGGTTGCCGTAGCCTTTCAGCCAGTAGGGTACTTCTTCCCAGCCGTGGTCGCCGCCGGTGGTGAGCCAGGCGTTGTTGTCTTTGGCAAGCCAGGCGCTGATTTCGTTCAGGTGTCCGGTCAGTCCGTCTTTCTGCAGTTCGAGGTATTTCTTGAGCCATCCTTCGGGTTGGATGCTTCCTACGGGGAGCTTCAGGAAGTTCATGGGCTTCAGCGGTTGGCGGTTTCCTACATAACTGATGTTGGTTTGTGAGCAATCGGGGCGATTGACAATGGTTACTTCCGACGACAGGCGGTCGGTGGTACAAGAGGCTGCCAGCAGTCCGGTGGTAAACAGAACGCCGGCCAGTCTTACTTTCAAGTTTTTCATCTTTGAAGTGTTTTTACGATGGTTACTATTAGATAGTCCGCAATCTTTACTTATTGGGGCACTACAAAGTTGGCGAATTTCAGAAAGAAAAGCGTAACACATACCATTCAATAAATAGCAATTACTAACCAATTACCCTTTAAATACCCGCCGCAAACAGCCCCGAATCTAAAAAAGAGCAGATTCTTTCGTTTCTTGAATCAATATTGCTCTTATGTCTGATAAAAAAGTTCTTTCTTTGTAGCATCTTAAAACATCGAGCTATGAGAACATGCCTATTATTAATCACCTTATTCCTCTGCTTCTCCTGCGGAAACAAGAGCGGCAAGAGCGCAGATGCGGAAGCGAAGCGGGACACTTATCTGAATCCCCTGTTTTCAGAAGGGACAGATCCCAGTGCCGTTTTCCATAACGGTACCTATTATTATACGCACGGCACGGAAGTGATGATTATGCTTTGGGCCACGTCGGACATCACCGACATGGAGCATGCCGAATGCAAGGTAGTGTGGAAACCCGAAGACCCTTCCATGGCATCCCATCTGTGGGCGCCCGAGATACACTATATAGATAATAAGTGGTATATATACTATGCTGCCGACGACGGCAACACGGACAATCACCAGCTGTATGTACTGGAGAACACCTCTCCCGACCCGATGCAGGGAGAGTTCAAGCTGAAAGGCAGCATCATGACCAATCCCGAATGGAACTGGGGCATACAAGCCACCACCTTCGAGCATCGCGGAGAACGCTATCTGCTGTGGTCGGGCTGGCCCAAGCGCCGGAGCAATGCCGAAACCCAATGCATCTACATTGCCCGGATGAAAGATCCCTGGACGCTGGACACCCCGCGCGTGATGATTTCGAAGCCGGAATTCGAATGGGAACGCCAGTGGGTAAACCCCGACGGCACCCGCACCGCCTATCCCATCTATGTGAACGAAGGCCCGCAGTACTTCCATTCCAAAGATAATAAGAAGGTAATCGTATATTATGCAGCCAGCGGCTCATGGTCGCCCTACTACTGCCTGGGAATGCTTACCGCCGATGCTGACAGCGATCTGCTCGACCCCGCATCGTGGACCAAACATACCACCCCGGTATTCGGGCAGTCGCCGGAGAAAGAAGTCTACGGCCCGGGCGGTGTTTCCTTTATTCCTTCGCCCGACGGCACGGAGTGGTACATGCTCTATCATGCCCGGAAGGTGACGAACGGCGACACCGGCAGCCCTGAAACCCGCTCGATACGCTTGCAGAAGATAGGTTGGGATGCGGAAGGAATGCCGGACTTGGGAACGCCGGTTGCGCTGGACGTCCCCTTGCCCAAACCATCGGGAACGCCGGTGAAATAAGTCAATCTGTTAGGAAATGTTTTTAGACAGACAAGTGGAAATCCACCTGTCAGGGAGATCATACGCCTTTATCAAACAATTTAATATAAAGTTAGTACAATGAAGAAGAGTATTTTAGTTACAGTTTTAGCAGCCGCACTGGGCGTCTCGGCACAGGCACAGTGGCATCCGGCAGGCGACAAAATCAAAACCTCGTGGGCGGAACAGGTGACCCCCGGGAATGTACTTCCCGAGTATCCCCGTCCCGTGATGGAGCGCGGCGAGTGGAAGAACCTGAATGGATTGTGGAACTATGCCATCACCGAGAGAGGCGCGGCGCCCTCTGCCTACGAAGGTCAGATATTGGTTCCGTTTGCCGTAGAATCGAGCCTTTCGGGAGTAGGCAGGACGTGCGGGCCGAATAAGGAACTCTGGTACCAGCGCACCTTCTCCGTACCCGCTGCCTGGCGCGGCAAGCGGGTGATGCTGAACTTCGGTGCAGTGGACTGGAAAGCGGATGTATGGGTGAACGACGTGAAGGTAGGCGAGCATACCGGCGGATATACCCCTTTCTCGCTCGACATCACCGCCGCCCTTGCCGCCAAAGGCGATAACCAACTGGTAGTAAAGGTATGGGACCCCACCGACCGCGGCCCTCAGCCGCGCGGCAAGCAGGTGAACCGTCCCGAAGGCATCTGGTACACCGCCGTGTCCGGCATCTGGCAAACCGTATGGATGGAACCGGTAGCCGATAGCCATATCACCGGACTCCGCACCACGCCGGACATCGACCACAACCGGCTGACGGTAGACGTCTCCACCAGCACCTGCTGCCCCCAGGGCGTAGTCGAAGTGAAAGTATTCGACGGCAAGCAGCTTGTAGCCACCGGCAAGGGACTGAACGGACAGACCATCGACATCCGTATGCCTGCCGATGCCAAGTTATGGAGCCCGGATTCTCCTTTCCTCTACTCTATGGAAGTAGTGCTGAAGGAGAACGGCCGGATGACCGACAAGGTAGACAGCTATACCGCCATGCGTAAGTACTCCACCCGTCGCGACGCCGACGGCATCGTGCGCCTGCAACTGAACAACCGGGACATCTTCCAGTTCGGTCCTCTGGACCAGGGTTGGTGGCCCGACGGACTCTACACCGCTCCCACGGACGAGGCGCTGGCGTATGATGTGCAGAAGACCAAGGATTTCGGCTTCAATATGATTCGCAAGCACGTCAAGGTGGAACCGGCACGCTGGTACACCCATTGCGACCAGATAGGCATGATTGTATGGCAGGATATGCCGAGCGGCGACCGCGAACCGGAATGGCAGATGTACAACTACTTCACCGGCAGCGAACTGAACCGTTCGGAAGAGTCGGAATACCACTACCGCAAGGAGTGGAAAGAGATTATGGACTGCCTGTACAACTACCCGTGCATCGGCGTGTGGATTCCCTTCAACGAACGTTGGGGACAGTTCAAGACCGAAGAAATTGTGGCATGGACCAAGAAGCACGATCCGAGCCGCCTGGTGAACCCTGCCAGCGGTGGCAACCACTTCCCTTGCGGCGACATACTGGACTTGCACCATTATCCCAATCCGTCGCTCGACTTCTACGATGCAGGCCGTGCCACGGTGCTGGGCGAATATGGCGGCATAGGCATGGCGCTCGAAGGCCACCTGTGGGAGCCTAACCATAACTGGGGATATGTGAAGTTCAACACTCCCGAAGAAGTAACCAAGGAGTATGTGGACTATGCCAACCAACTCTACCGCCTTATTCCGCGCGGTTTCTCGGCTGCCGTCTATACCCAGACCACGGACGTGGAGATGGAAGTAAACGGACTGATGACCTACGACCGCAAGGTAATCAAGGTAAATGAAGAGAAGGTAAAAGCTATCAATACGCAGATTTGTAACTCGTTGAAGAAATAATAGGTATCGGCAAAAGGTAAGTTTTCAAGGTATCGTTGTTGCAGGATAACGATGTAAGTAAGGGAGATGTGTCGCGCAAGCGGCACATCTTTTTTTTATCTCACGTCTATCTGCGTGGTGCCAACAGTCGGCACTCTCAGTTTCGATGGTTGGAACCGACAGTTTCGACGTTTGGAACCGACAGTTTCAACGTTTGGAACTCTCAGTTTCATTATAGGAAACTCCCGGTTTCATTAAATGAAACTCCCAGTTTCAAAGGTTGAAACTGGGAGTGCCAATATAGTGAACCGATTGGAACTCGGTTTTATGAGCAAGTGATCAATATATTTCCAACTCGTAGATACGAGTGTCCCTGCCGCCAACACTCTGTGTGGGGCGGGTTACCAGCAGGCGCAGGTAGCGCACGGGTGCTTCGGTATTCAGCGGGCGGGCGATGATGTTGGCATGATTGCCGTCTATCAGGTCGAGGGTGGTCCACTCATCGTTGGCGTTGGCCTTGCCTTGCAGGAAGCAGGCGTTGGTGATGTACGAGTGGTCTTCCTGTCCGGCATTTACCATCTTCCAGCCTTTGAGGATCCGCGCTTCTCCCAGGTCGAAGTCCACGTAGTTGGGAGTCTGCGAAATGTCGCACCATTTGGTATCCGTGTCGCCGTCTATCATGAATTCGGGCTTTTCCTTGTCATTGGTGAAGCCGGAGTAGCCTGTAATGCGGGCGCCTTTCATCAGATTCTCACCTGTAATGGCCTGGCTACCGGCAGCGGAAGCGGCGTTGTCGCGGTTGGCGGTGCGGAACAGCGTAGAGGCAGGTGTAGCGGCAGGCTCGTCTTCCTGCGTCAGCGTGGCGGCAAAGAGTACCACCTTCTCGTTGCGGGGTAGGATGACGGAAGTGGCTCCCTTCGGAATGTCCATGCCGAACTTGAACATATAAGTGAATTCATGGGCCTGGTCACCGTCCGGTGCGTGGCGGTGCGTACCTACATAAGCTATTTCGGCTTCTTTCAGATAGCCTTCCGTATGTCCCTTATGTCCCCATTGGCCGATGAAGCCGGTGTAGGACGGAACCACGAACGTAGCCGTCTGCTTGCCTGCGCGGAACTCGGCGGTGTTGTCGCCTTCGGTAGAGGCGGCAAGGAAGTAGAGGCGGTTGTATCCGGCGGGCAGTTGCAGGGTATCGCCCTTGCAAGTCATTCCGTTGGCTACCTCTTTCTCGCCCAGGCGGAAGAGTACGCGGTCGGTGGTCAACTCGTCGGGCAGCAGTTCGGCGGCAAAGGAATATCCCGATTCAAAGTCGCCCTCGCCGCGGAACGCGTTGTAAGAGGCGCACTTGCGGTCGAAGCGAAGGGGCAGCACGGCCTGCTTCAGCTCGTCGGCAGCATAGCCGGACGGCGCGAGGCGTACTTTGAAGGTCTTGACGGAGTAGGGGGCGATGCTTACTTGCAGCTGGTTGCCGTTGAAGCGGGCGTTGCCGATGGTCTTTTCCGTACCGTTTGCTTCGGCGGCGGCGAGGATGTTTCCGGCAAAGGTGATTGTGGCGTTTTGTGCCTTTTCGCCTTGGGTTTCGTAGACGCGTACTACGTACTCGTCCGATTCTTCCGCCTTCTTCAGTGCTTTAATCAGCACGTTGCGGTTGCTCGATGAGGCGAATGAGAAGCTGCGTCCGGCTGTGCCGCGGTGCTTGGCGGTGCGGAAGGCTTTCAGACGCTGGTTCAGCATCTCGGCTTTCTCCACGGTGGCGGGCTTGTTCAGCGCTCCCCGGTGGGGCACCAGGCTGTAGGTGAAGGTGTGGAAGCCGAAGTCCTGGCGGTTTTGGTACGTATAGTTGTTGCGCGTGGCGGGCGTGTGTATCAGGGTGAGGCGCAGGGTGTTGTCGTTGGGCTTGTCCCAGCCGTACTTGCTGTCGTTCATCACGGATACGCCGTAGCTGCCGTCGCGGTCGGTCAGGTCCGCCCATTGCTGTGCATATACTTCGTAGGCGGTCAGGGTGTTGTTAGGGCGTTGCACGCTGCCTATGCCCAGGTCGTAAGTGGCGTTCTCGTTGGCAATGCTTAGCGGGAACTCGGCTTTCAGCAGGGTGTTGGTCGATTGCCAGTCCACTTCGTTGTAGAAGTCGATGCGCTCTGCGCGGCTGCCTTCGTAGAGGCGGATGTATTGGCGGAAGACGGATTCACCGTAACGCTTCTCCACACACAGCGTTTTGCGCAGGTCGCCGTTCTCTACCAGCGTTACTTTCACGTCGTCGGTGATGGACACCGGTTCGCGGTCGGTGGTCTCTTTCATTATCTCCCACGCGGGCCAGTTATAGGACTCGTTCTTGGTGAAGAGAGCCAGGCGGATGGCTTTGCCTGCTTTCACCAGTTCCTTGCCTGCCTGCTTGTCCGTCAGGGAAGTGATGTCGCCGTTCCCGTCCAGGGTCAGCTTGTAGAGGGAGTTCTCCAGGGTACGGGCGTCGGCGGGTGTCTGCTCTGCGGCGCTTCCTGAAGTGCGGATATCATAAACGGCATATCCCGTTGCCGGGACGGTGGCGTCTATCAGTATCCGGGCTTTTCCGTCTTGGTAACCTGCGATTTGTGCGGCTGCTTTCTTGCCGTCGGCATCGTAGGCGGTGACGCTTTTCGGAGCTTTCGGCAATTCTATTTCTACTTCGGCAATGTCCGAAACGGGGAATCCCAGTGCGTTATATAGTACGACGGGGATGCCGCTTACGCGTGTGTCCAGCGCCCGGGCCACTCCGTCCACCGAGGCGGTGAGTACGCCGGAGAATTGCTTCAGGGAAATCAGTTCGTCGTTCCAGGAGAACTCGTAGGCGCGCGGAATGCTGGTACCCGTCAGGTCGTCGTGGAACTGATGGAAGATGAAGCGCTTCCAGGCTTCGTTGAGCGTATGGCCGGGGTAGGCGGCGCGGTTCATCCATTCGGCGGCTACGGCAGCCCGTTCGGCGGCGTCGCCCAGGTTTTCGTTCTGGCGGTTGTAGAGCTTCATGGCGGCTTCCGAGGTGTAGCAGCCTGTTCCGTGGACATCCATCAGCAACTCGCCGTTGAAGACGGGCAGCTCGGGATGGCTGTTATAAGGAAGGTAGTCTTTGAACAGTTGGTCGCTGGTGGCGCTGATAATCTCTACCGGGCCGTTGCCTTTCAAGCCCTTCTCTACCGAGCGTACGGAGCCGATGGTGGGCGAGCCGCCTATGTCTCCCGTACCATAATAACGGTAAACGGTGTTGAGCGGCGTGCGCCCTGCAAGGTTTTCCAGTTCTTTGCTTTCGGACAGGTCTATGTCATTCCAGCGCTTGCCATAGTCGTAGCCGTGTGCCAGCATGATGGTAGAGCCGTCCACTCCTTTCCACAGGCCGATGGTGAAGGGGTGCTTGCTTTTGCCGTAGAACGGGTTGATACGCCAGTCCAGCTTCTGCGAGGAGAACCCTATCAGTCCGCAATGGGCGGCAACCGTGGGGAGCGTCCAGCCGAATCCGAAGCAGTCCGGCAGGAAGATGTCCGTGCTTTCCACGCCGAATTCCTTGCGGTAGTATTGCTGTCCCAGCATAATGTTGCGGATGAACGATTCGGTGGAAGGCACCAGTGCGTCGGTGGCATCCCAGCTACTGCCGGAGATGTGCCAGCGTCCCTTCTTGATGAATTCTTTCATTTCCTCGTACTGGTCGGGATAATACTCCTTCATCCAGGCGTACTTTACTCCGCCCTCAAAGTTGAATACATAGTTGGGGTACTTCTTCAGCAGGAAGAGGTTCTGGCTGATGGTATTCCATACGTACTCCTTGATGGTGGTTTGAATGTCCCAGTTCCACTGGGTGTCGAGATGTGCATCCGCCACCATATAGGCTTTCGCCTTCGGTTTCTCCGGTACGGTGTCCTGGGCGAACGAAGCTCCCCCGGACAGCATGGCGGCAGATAGCAGCATGGCAATGTGTAATTTCATGTGCAGCTGTTTAGTTTGTTAATAAATAAGATTGTATGTTACAAAGGTCACCAATTCACGGGTAAGTGTATGAAAGAATCTGTTCAATAAACAAAAGAATCTGTTCAGATGTGCCCGTGAGTTATCTGTGGCAGCCTTTTAATAAATGAAAAGATTAGTTTCTTTTGTTTATTGAACAGATTCTTTTGCATCGTTAGTGAAGAATCTCCTTCCTTTGCAGTGTCTCTAATTTATGAAGCAAATACTATGGAACGCATCCCCCTGCCTACCTTATTATAAAGCAGCGATTGATGATGTACGACGCTTTTATACTTTAGACTCTTTTGAATAAACCTATAATTAAATTTATGTACTATGTGTAAAAAGGAACAATTGTTTTGGCTCACAAGTCGTAGCAAAATGTGGAGCATACCGTGTATGGTTGCTTTCTCGCTCTTGCCAAGTACGTACAGTTTCGCCAGTGCGGGCAATCCTGCCTCGGAAACTGTATTGACAGTAAATTCGGTTCAACAGCAACGTACCGTGAAAGGTGTGGTTGTCGATGTTAATGGTGAGCCGGTGATTGGTGCTAATGTGAAAATGGTAGGGAGTACCACCGGTACCATTACCGACATCGACGGTGCATTTACGTTGAGTGTAAACGGAAATGCCACTATCGAAATCTCTTTCATCGGTTATCAGACCCAAAAGGTGACTGTTGGAGCGTCCAACACGATTAATGTTACCTTGAAGGAAGATGCCGAAGTGCTGGATGAGGTTGTAATTACCGGTTTCGGTATGTCTCAGAAGAAAGCTACACTGACCGGAGCCGTGTCATCGATAAGCTCGGATGCAATTGCCCGTTCTTCGGCTACCACTGCCGGCGGTGCATTGGTTGGTAAGATTGCTGGTGTAAATACTCGTCAGCAAGACGGACGTCCGGGTGCTGAAACTGCTCTGCAAATCCGTAACATGGGTACTCCCTTGTTCGTAATCGATGGTATTATTTCCGATACAGGTCAGTTCAGCCAAATGGACTTCAATGACATTGAATCTATCTCTGTATTGAAAGATGCATCGGCTGCTTTGTACGGTGTGCGTGCCGCTAATGGTGTTGTGGTTATCACTACTAAGAAAGGAAAGCGTAATACAAAGAATACGGTTTCAGTCAACGCATATTACGGTTGGCAGAAGAATGCCAAATTTGTAAGCCCTGCTAAGGTAAAAGACTATGTTCATGCCTATACAATGGCAGAAACATTCTCCGGACGTACTGGTGGTGATCGTCGTTATAATAAGGAAGAGTATGATAAGTGGATGACAGGTGCTGAGTCTAAGTACCAAGGTTGGGACTGGGAAGACTACATATGGATAACAGGTCCCCAATATTATCTCAATACAAATTTCTCGGGCGGTACGGATAAGGCCAACTACTATGTTGCTGTATCCCACATCAACCAGGATGCGACTATCCGCAACTATGGTGGTTTCCGCCGTACCAATGTTCAGATGAACCTTGAGATGAATGTAAACGACCGCTTCAAGGTAGGTGCAAACATGAATGGACGTATTGAAGACCGTCGCCACCCCGGTGTGCCGGGACCGGATGATACTTGGTTGCCTCGTTTCGCCACGATGAAGAATCAACCTACCAAGCGTCCTTTTGCAAACGATAATCCTAAGTATCCGCAATTGGTATCAGACCAGAAGGAAACGAACTTTGGTCTTTTGAACTACAATACTTCCGGTAGAGTATCGGATGTATGGAGAGTTATTCAGATGAATGCCAATGCTGAATATGAGATACTGAAAGGCTTGAAGTTCAAGGGCATGGTGGGCTACTACTATGCATACAATGAACTGGATAACCAGGAATTCACTTTCGATCTGTATGGCTATAATGAGCAGACCGATGAATATTATGTTACTGACCGTATGACAAACCCATACCGTGAGCGTAACCGTGAGAAAGTAGAAGACCAGTTCTCTAACTTCCAGTTGAACTTCGACCGTAAGTTCGGTGACCATGCTATTGTGGCTGTAGCCGGTTTCGAAGCAAGTCAGCGCAAGCGTCCCAGAACATGGATTCATTCAACTCCGGTTTCTAATGGTATGGACTTGATTCGTATCAAAGAAATTCAGGAATTTACTGATGAAGGTGATAGAACAGAAGCTCGTATGGGCTGGTTAGGTCGTCTTAACTATAGCTACGCCGATAAATATCTGGTGGAATTGATTGGACGTTGGGATGGTTCATGGAAGTTCAGACCGGGACACCGCTGGGGGTTCTTCCCTTCTGCATCTTTGGGATGGCGTGTCTCTGAAGAAAATTTCTGGAAAGAAAGCAAAGTGGGTGAGGTTGTAACTAACTTCAAGTTGCGCGGTTCTTATGGTGAAGTGGGTGATGATAATGATAGGGCTTTGACTGATAACTACAAACCATTCGATTACATGCCTGGATATAACTATAACGATGGTGGTGCCGTATTGGATGGTAACTGGGTTGCAGGTACTTCGACACGTGGTCTGCCTAACCAGACTTTGTCCTGGATGACTGCAAAGATACTTGATATCGGTTTCGACTTAGGTTTCTTGAATAACCGTTTGAATGTACAGTTCGACTATTTCCGCCGTCTTCGTGAAGGTATTCCCGAATCCCGTTATGATGTATTGATTCCGAATGAAGTAGGTTTCAGCTTGCCGAAGGAGAATTTGAAATCGGATATGCACAAAGGTTTCGATGCTTCTATCACTTGGACGGATCATATCAATGACTTTAACTATAGTGTAGGCGGTAATATCACTTATTCACGCTTCTGGGATTGGGAACAATACAAACCGCGTTTCAGTAACTCATGGGATGAATATCGCAATAGTATCTGGCATCGCGTAGGTTATGTAAACTGGGGTTATGAAGCTGTAGGCCGATTCACCAGTTGGGAAGAAATTGCCAACTATGGAATTGATAACGATAGAAAGGGTAACCGTACAGTGGTTCCGGGCGACATCAAATATAAAGACCAGAACAAGGACGGTGTAATCAACTACTTGGACGAACGTCCTATCGGTTATCGTGTGGACAGCACGCCGACTCTGAACTTCGGTATTAACCTGTCAGCTTCATGGAAAGGCTTTGACTTGGCTATGGACTGGACCGGTTCAGGCATGACGTCATGGAATCAATGCTATGAAACGGCTCGCCCGTTCCAAAATGATGGTAACAGCCCCGATGAAGTATTGAAGGATGCATGGCATATCTCTGATATTTGGGATGCAGACAGTGAATTGATACCG
>ENA-UEQB01000921-UEQB01000921.1-human-gut-metagenome-genome-assembly--contig:-NODE-921-length-27011-cov-12.734908_pt1 | contig 27011 bp, 21 predicted proteins | sample MGYA00242901_ERZ507918 | MGnify/ENA primary metagenome ERZ507918 (study PRJEB26167, sample SAMN06115405) | human gut metagenome | host: Homo sapiens | place: China:Sichuan | collected 2016-04-06... | reverse complement strand
TAAACTAGTCGACGAAAAAACTCCCTGTCAGTTTCATTTGGCAGGGAGCCTTTTTAGGAAGTGTGAACGTTTCTTATCTTTTTTGAATACTGCCTAAAACCTTTGCAGCAATCATTCTGACTAAAAATCGGGGAGCGATTTGCGCTAAAAATACTAAGGCTTTGTTCAGACATCCGTAAACCACGACAGTGCGGTTGGCATAAAGACCGTTGAGTCCCTTTTGAACGACATCACGTGCATCGGTAAAGGCAAAGCGATAGGACTGACAGTCGTTAATACCGGCTCTTGACCAAAAGTTAGTCATCACCGGTCCAGGGCACAAAGCGGTGACATGCACGCCGTCTTTTTTTAATTCTTCATGCAGAGATTCACTGAAGCTTAAAACATAGGATTTCGTTGCCCCGTAGATACCGAGTTTGGGGCAAGGCATAAAAGCCGCAATGGAAGCAACATTTAAAATGTAGCCGCGTCGGTTTTCCCGCATCGCTTTTGCATAATGCAAAGTGAGCGTTGTGAGCACTTTGATATTGAGTTCCACTATTTTGAGGGACTCAGGTGTTTGTGCCTCAAGCGCTTCGCCATAAAGACCGAATCCGGCATTGTTGATAAGAACTTCAGGCGTAATGCCGTCGCGCTTTAAATGAGCAATCAGATTTTTGAGGCAAACGGGATCCGTCAAATCACCCGCTAATGCCACTTCAGCCTGGGGAATTTCTTCTCGAATGAGCGCTAATTTAGATGCATCGCGACCTGTCACAACCAAACGGTAACCCTTGGCTGCGAGCAGTTTGCAAAATTCCAACCCTAAGCCGCCCGTGGCTCCCGTGATGAGTGCCCACGGCGCATCCGTTTCGATTGTCAGCGACATACCTCAGAGACCTGCGGCAGGTTCACGACTTTAACCGTACCGTCTTGAGCATAAAGATTGTCAATAGCCGATTGAACCATATAGGGCAAAATGTCGTCAATACGGTTGCAGGGCGCTTCATTGTGTACGACAGCATTAAACACAGTCGTTCGAGTCTTGCCTTTTGTCTGCAGGAGTTTCAGATTCAGTTCACGCATATAAAGCTGTTCGGTATAAACGCGCGAGACAAAAGCCATTTGGGGACCGAAGTAGGGACCGCCGTGCCAGCCGTGATGAAAGTGTCCCCAGCCGAAGCCTCCTCCCATGACGGTGACCGGAACCTGCTCGGTGCGCCGGATAATCCGAGAGGGTTTCACGGACCAGTCCACGCTCATGCGGTACTTTTCACCGCTGCCGGCAGAGACACTTTCAAGGTGCGCAGCCGCTAAAACGTTCTCAAGGCTCCCTTTAATCGCTTGAAAAGTCGGGTCATCTTTTTTGCCTGAGCGGGCGGGGACAATAGCTACTTTATCTCCCCAATCGGGCATCGCATAAAGGCCGGGATTGAGATCCGGTGTCATCGAGAGTTTCGATGCAATACTGACCTGAGTCTGAACGGTGGGTGAAGCGCACCCCGTTACCGCTATAAAAGCGGCAGTGATCACAGCCAATTTAAAAATTTTTCTAATCATGGCTCGTTTCCAATCTGAAGCATTCCTAAACCCATTTTAGACAATGACTTCTTTTTCAACCAAAAGAATGCGTTTCAATTTGTTCTTCAGAAACGGTGAGATAGCCGCCCCGATAGGCGTTACTCGCTCTGAAATCCCAGTCAGGCAGGACAAATCGGTTAAGAGAATCGTTAAGGCGGTAGGTGCCGGGTCTATGGGTATGACCGTGAATCACTGCTTGGCACTCTAAGTGAAGCGCTTCGTCTAAAACCGTTTTGTTGTCCACATCCATTAAAAGTGCCTCTTTTTTGATTTTGCTCTCTTTAGACCGTGCTCTGGCATTGTGAGCAATTGTGAGGCGCTTTCTAAGTGGCAGACGCAGCACCATCCACTGCCACCAAAAGCTTCTGACCTTTCGGCGCACTGTCTGATAATCCTCATCATTAATGCACCAGAGATCGCCGTGAGACAAAAGCAGCTTTTGCGTGCCGATTTCTGCTACCGTCGGATCACTTAAAAGGGTAGCGTTAAGCTTTCGGGCAAGCGTTTTTCCCATCATAAAGTCACGGTTGCCGTGCATGAGAAAGATTCTTTTGTCTTTACCGAACGCTTTAAGGGGCTCGAGGATTGCGGCGGCACTGTCCCACGCATCGTCTCCCACCCAATAGTCAAAAAAGTCGCCCAATATTAAAAGTTCTTCGTATTGGATGGCCACTTCTTCTAAAAATCGTTTGAAAAAAGCGGCTTGCCCCGCCACCTCTGTATTTAAGTGCAGATCGGAAATAAAGCAGGGCTTAGTGAGCGTAATACTGTCGGTTTTTGCTTCAATGCAGGGGCAGGAAAAAAGGGACATCGATGATGGCATCAATCAAAAATACAATGGCAACATTTTAACCGAAGCGCAGAAAAAACCGCCTGAGAGATAAAACTCACAGGCGGCGTTAAGCTCAGAATGAATCTTTCAGATTAGTCGAGCTTTTTCACTTCAGCAGACATCTTGCCGAGCATAATGCCCAGGTCCAAAGCACGTTGGATGCCCGTGACAGAGAGGCACTCAAAAATGCCGTGGTAGTTCATGCCGCCCGTGAAAAGGTTCGGGGTGGGCAGGCCGCGGGCAGAAAGACGGGCACCGTCTGTGCCGCCGCGCACGGGTTTTTCATGAATTTCCACACCGATGCGGCGATAAGCTTCACGAGCCAAATCGCAAACGGCAGGAGCCTTATCCAAATAGTTCTTGAGGTTGTGGTATTGAACCTTGATGTCAGCCGTAACACGGTTATCCCACACCTTGTTCATTTCTTCAACCATCTTGCGAACGTAGGTCATGCGTTCTTCAAAACGGAAGTTGTTGTGATCGCGAATGAGCATCTTCAGATCCACACCGCGCACGGCACCGGAAATGCCCATCGGGTGGAAGAAGCCTTCGTGACCTTCGGTCTTTTCAGGCGTAGATTCTGCGGGCAGACGGGAGATAAAGTCCATAGCCATGCGGATGGCGTTGACCATCTTATTCTTGGCAGAACCAGGGTGCGTGTTCAGACCTTCAAAGTGAACCTTCACCATAGCGGCGTTAAAGGTTTCCGTTTCAAAGCCGCCCAATTCATCACCGTCAAAGGTGTAGGCGTATTGAGCACCGAATTCGGCGATGTCAAAGTTTTCCGTGCCGCGGCCCACTTCTTCGTCAGGCGTAATGGCAAAGCAGAGCTTGGCGTGGGGCACTTCGGGATGTTCAACAAAGTAGCGGGCCGTTTCAACGATAATGGCGATACCGGCCTTGTCGTCAGCACCCAAAAGCGTGGTGCCGTCGGTGACGACCAACTGTTCACCGGCATACTTGCCGACGCCGCGGAAGCGTTCCATCGTGAGAACGATGTTCTTTTCTTTATTTAAAACAATGTCGCCGCCCTTGTAGTCGACCACCTGCCACTTGGCGGGGTCGCCAGAGGCTTCGGGCGAAGTATCCATGTGAGCAATCATGCCCATGGCAGGAGCGCTTTCGAGGCCGGCCGTAGCAGGCAGATAAGCAAGCACAATGCCTTTGTCGGTGACGCGCACGTCTTTGAGGCCAACACTTTCGAATTCAGCCTTCAAAAGCTGAGCATAGGCTACCTGAGCCTCGGTCGAGGGAGCGGTCGTGCTGTTGGGGTCAGAGGTCGTGTTGTATTGGGTATAGGACAGGAAGCGTTGCAAAACCAGGGGGAGCTTGGCAAAGCTTTCGGCCGTGTAATTGCCGTAGTAGTCATGCTTTAACATGGGAGTTCACCTCTATATAAAAGAAATGCGTCAGACATCGGCGCAACAAAACTTCGATGATTCTACTGATCTGTACTATTTGTTAAGTACAGAAGATAGGTTGATTTGCTTAAGCTCAAATACTTATGAAATTTAACCGTGCTTAGGGGTTTTAACCTATTTTTACAGCTAGTTACTTTTGCCTATAATCGCCAAGACTTTTTGTCAAAACAGGTTGTCGGCCGCAATGGGTGCGGTCGATCTCATTATCATCCAATTCGGAGAACAACATGACTTGGACTATGTGGGCTGCTTTGATCGTGGTTGTGGGCACGGTCTGGGCTCTTATCAAGCGCTATGAAACGCGTTTGGTGCTCTTGACATCCGGCTTGATCATGACCATCCTGTCCTTAGACCCGATGGCTGCTTTTGCGCAGTTTGACAAGTCGATGACCAACAACTCGCTGATCATCGTGATCTGCTCGTCGATGGGTTTTGCCGCGACGATGAACCTGACCAAATGCGACTTGCACTTGGTTTCTCTCTTGACGAAGCCTTTGAATAAGTTGGGGCTCTTGCTCCTGCCGTGCTGCATGATTGTGACCGGTATTACTTCTTTGGCTATTTCTTCGCTCTCCGGCATGTGCGCCGCCATCGGTCCGACGATCGTTGCTTTGATGATCCGCGCCGGTTTCCGCCCGGCTATGGCCGCTGCCACGGTGATCTGCTCGACGCTGCCTTCTTTCTGGTCTCCGGGCTCTTCTCACAACGGCTTTGTGGCAAAGCTTGCCGAATGGCCGGTGATGGACTTTGTGACCTACACGGGTTTCCGCACGCTCTTGATCTCCATCGTTTGTATCGTCTTCCTGATGGTTGCCTGCATCATCTTCGGTGACTTCAAGAAGGGTGGTTTTGAAAACGACGGCGTTCATAAGAGCAATGTCGAATTGCCTGAAAACCCGAACGTGCTCTGGGCCTTTGCCCCGTTGCTCCCGGTGGTGCTCCTTTTCGTGATCGCCTTCTGGTTCCCGCACATTAAGATGAGCGTGGCTACGGCCATGTTGTTCGGCTTCATCTACACCCTGATCGTGACGCGTTCCAACCCCGCCGAATTGGTGAAGAAGTTCTTCGACGGTATGGGCCACGGTTACGGCAGCATCATCGGTTTGATCATTGCTGCCGGTGTGTTTGCTGCAGGTCTGCGTACGTGCGGTGTGATTGACGTCTTCGTTGAATACTTGAAGAACTCCTCCGAAGTGGCCAAGCTCGGTGCCGCTATCGGTCCGATGGCCTTGGGTATTATGACCGGTTCCGGTGACGCCGCAGGCTTTGCATTTAATGAAGCCGTGACGCCCCATGCTCCTGAATTCGGCATGACGATTCCTGACTTGGGTTACCTGGCCATTGTGTCTGCTACCTTGGGTCGTGTGTCTTCTCCGATCGCTGCAGGTGTGATCATTATTGCAGGTATTGCCAACGTTTCGCCGATTGAAGTGATTAAACGCTCACTACCGGTGAACGCGGCTGTGATGGTCTTCCTGTACTTCATCAGCTAAAACTAAGAACAAACGTGCCCGTCCCCTCGGGCACACTTGCTCGATGAATCCGCCCGGTCTCCCCACAAGAGTCGGGCGTTTTCTTTCTCGTTAAAAATCTCAACAAAAAAGCTTCGATTCCCGAGACGGGAACCGAAGCTCTACGAGTTAAGTCTGAGACTCTTAAGCTACAAACTTCACCGTGTCCATCGAGACAAAGCGGATGCAGTTGCAGATGCCGCGCAGGTAGGTGTCAATTTCTGCGCCTGCGATGCCGAACTGAGCGACATCGTGGGCATTGAAGGTGAGCACGCAGTCCATGATGCCGTCATTGTCAACGTCTTCAAAACGGTGAGCAACGGGGTGAGCCGGGGCGTTTACGGATTCTTTCTTACCGGTAAAGCCCAGACTCCAGTAGACCGTTTCCATGTCAAGGCCTGTCACGTCAAAGTCGGCGCTGCCGTAAAGCACCACTTCAACCTGAGCGTCCTTGGTAACGGACAACTCTTCTGCTTCCACACTCATTGTGTGAAGGCTGATTTGCTTGAGCATCTTTTCCCACGTTTCGTCAGCTTCGGCGCACTCACGGGCGGTGAATTCACCGAGATACTGACGGGCAGCGTCGCGCTCAAGGGTCTTCGCGTGTTCAAGCGCTTGAGCGTAGTCGGCATTGAGTTTGGCTTCAAACTTCTTTTGCGTGCGCAAAATGCCGGGCAAAAGTCCACGGTTAAAGTTTGTGAGTTCGCCCACCGTGGCATAGATGAAGTAGCTCTTATCCAAATCGTAGTCGAGGTAGTGAGGCTCGAGATGGAAGTGGTTCTTTCGGGCTTCATCTATTGTCATCCATTGATAGCCTTCGGGAATCACGCGAGACATCGGGAACCAGGGCAGGTAAATACCTGTGTCCTGATAGCTCGTGCAGCGCCACATCGTGTTGTAGATCGGATCTTCAGCCAAGTCCATCACCCAGGATTCACGCGTTTGAGAGCGGGAAATGTCACGGGCAGATACGTGGAAGGCATCTTCACGGCCGTCGCCGCGCGTAGCGTAGGATTCGTAGCAGGTCAGACGCAGCACGTCACGGACTTCTTCCCAGCCCATGGGGTTGGCCGGAGCGAGCAATTCCGGATAGTGCAGTTCATCCTTGTAGTAGTCGCCCGTAATGGCCCACCAACCGAGGCGCATACGGCGCGATTTCGTCGGTGCGTGACGGTTTTCGTCACTTTGGTAAGCCATGGCGAAGTCAAAGTCGCTGTAGTCGCCCGGAACTTTAGGCGTGTAGCGGCCTTTCTTGATGGCGTATTCAATCAAATCAGCCGGAGCGATCACGTTTTCGTGGTCATTGATGTCCACGTGACGGATGGCGAGCATGTTGGAAATGAGCATCACCTTGTCATCGGGGATGCGCTTGGCAACATAGTGATGGCCCTTTACAACGTTTAAGCACCAGGCTTCGTTTTTATCAGCCACGGTGTAGTTGCGGGCAGAGCCGAAGTAGCCGTATTCGTCCAAAAGCTTAGCGGCAATTTCCATGGCTTCACGAGCCGTGTGGGCACGTTCTGCCATGATGCGGCGAAGCAAAAAGCCCACGCCGCCTTCTTTCAAACCCAAAGAGGCTTCATCGGGATCATCGCCGTCAAAGGAGGAACCGCCGCCATTGGAGCAGATCACAAGACCGGCTTCATTGGCATAACCTTGGTCGAAAGAAGAACCGTCGATCTGGATCATGTTTGACCAGTATGTGGCAAGCGTTTCAGGGGCTTCGGGAACCTGTGCGCGACCGGGTTCAGCAACGAGCACGTCACCTGCGGCATGTTTGCCGCCCGGCACATAAAATTGTTGGTGGAAAACGCGTCCGCCCGAGTCCTCATTGTGGCCGACGATGACTCGGCCCGTTTTGGAGACGGCCTTACCGACGATAACTGTGGTACACATGGATGATTCTCCTTTCTGGTGTACAAAAGAATGGAAAACCCGTTTGGAAAACGGGCAAAAAAGAACTGAGCAATATTAGCAAGGCAGGGGTAAAAAAAGAGCGGCCCTAAGCGTAAATACTTAGATGACCGCTCATCGAAATCAAAGAAAAACTCTTAATTCCAATCGTGGAAAATAATAAAAGCCGCTGCCATGATCATGATGAACCCCACTACATAGTTCCATTTCAGAGGTTCACCCAGATAGATCACAGAAAAGCCCATAAAAATGGACAAAGAGATAACTTCCTGGATGGTTTTTAATTCAGCGGCACTGAAATAGCCGTAGCCGTAGCGGTTGGCCGGAACCTGGAAACAGTACTCAAAAAAAGCAATCAGCCAGCTGATGATGACAATGTGCCAGAGGGTGACTTTAGGAAACTTTAAATGTCCGTACCAGGCAAAAGTCATAAAAAGGTTGGAGCACAGCAAAAGTCCGATAGTGACAACCGGAACCGGCAAATGCGACAACATGGGGAAAATCCTTTTTAAATAATATTTGTAAGAGCGCGATTATAGGATGAGGGACATTAAGCTGCAAAAGCATTTAAAAATCGAGTTAAAAAGTAAATCTTCTGCTTCTTATATCAAGTTTTTTCGGATGATTTATTGACTTTTGATAGTCGGGGGGGGCAAACTTCTGTGGATAAAGACAACCTAATGGAGGAATTATGAAATTGTCTTTTACATACAGTTCAATCTCTCTGGCTGTAGTATCTGCTCTTTTCAGTAGTTTTCCGGCTATAGCCGCTAATACTGATTATTCAAATCAGATTGTCAGTGGTGCAATTAGTGTCATAGGTCAAGGAAACAGTATTTCTGGTGACAATTTAAAAGTTGATCAAGCAGGCTACCAGGAAACTTCAACTCGTAATGAAGGTGTTTACATAGGTGATGGCTCTTCTGCTGTTTTTGGTGGTGACTATTTTGAAGTCTCATTCAGTGCAGATGATCCGACACATGAATTTGCCGGAGTGCAAGTTAATGGGCAGGGTAATGAAACTAAAGCTATATTTGCCTCTCAATCTACAGTTATTGATGTAAAGGGACCGGTATCGTCTGGCAAATGGGGGTTTGGTTTATTGGTTAATGGGACAGGGAATGCCTCGGCAGAGTTTACAGGTGGTGATGTATTTATTCGATCTACAACTGAGGACTACACCTCTCAAACGTTAACAGTAAAAGCTGGTAATTCCATTCATTTTAATAATACAGGTGACATTACTGTTGAATCCTATAGTCCTTTCGGTGTAACTGTTGTTGATGCGTATGGAGATTTGACTTTTAACAACAAAGGTGATGTCTTTTTAAAAGGTGAAATCATTCCCGGAGAATCAACTGCTCAGACAAATGTAGTTGGATTACAAGGCAATCATTCCTGGTCAGTTACGGATAATGTTGGTAAGTTCAAAATCAGTCTTTCCGGAGCCGGCGTTGATTCAAATGGTACTAGTTACTCAACTGGTACCAAGGGCATAGATGCTATGGGAGCTGATACCACAATATCCATAAATGCTAAGGAATTCGAAATTGAAATGGATATTGCCTCTGATCTTGTTAATGAGTCTCCAGAAGGACATACATCAGAGGAAGCATTTGGCATATTTATCGACAGTGGCGCCAAATTAACGATCGGATCGGAAACTACTAGTAAAATCGATATTCAAGAAGGTTTGGGAACTGCATATGGCTTATACGTTGGTTTGGGAGCCAATGTTAGTGTTGCCGGTGATGCTTCTATTTCAGTCAAAGGGAAAGAAAATTCTTATGCTGTAATGCTCAACGGTGCAGATTATTATGATGAAGATTCAGAGATCAAACCTGCTAGTTTAACTTTTGGCGGCGAACATAATCAATTTACGGGAAATATTGTTGCAAGTAATCAGTCGTCCATTAACTTTGAAGATGGACAATCGATTGTTGACGGCAATGTAGATATTGATGCCACTTCTAACGTTGCTTTGGAAAAAGCTTCAATTGAATTGACTAAAGGAAATAACATTGAGATTAAGGGTCAATTAGATAGTACACAAGGTGAAATTGTAGTCAATGAGGCTAGGGCTGGGGCTGTACATATTGCAAAATTATCTCAAGGTTCATCTTTAAGAGCCGTTGCTACAGCTTCTTTGAATGATGCACTGGGCTCTGACATAGAAACATTTAGTCAGACCTTTAATATTGAAAGTGGAGCTGAGGGGACCATTCTTTTAATGAAAGAAGGTATGGTTGCAGGGCAAACAAGTGCTCTTTTGAATAGTGATGGAACAGTCGATAAATCATCTGTTGTAAAAATGACTAACTCACTTATGCAGTCATCTCTTGAATTGGCTGCATCGGCACCTCTTTCCATTGTCAGAATTCTGACTAATGATGTTCGTAAACGTTTAGGAGATATCCGATCATCTTCAGGTACGAACGGTGTTTGGGCAAGATATGACGGGGGTGGATTGTCAAGTAATCATAGTTTGGATATGGACTTCCATACTGTTCAGTTTGGTGTAGATACAGCACCTACATCAAATAACATGCGTTTTGGTATAGCTTTTAGCTATACCAAGGGTGATACAGATTATCAACGCGGTAGCTCAGATATGGATGTATTCAGCTTGGCCGGCTATGGTACATGGATAGCAGACAACGGTTTGTTTGTTGATGTCATAGGCAGAATGGCTACCGTCAAAAACGATATGACTGTTGACCATAACCTTGATGGTTCTACTGACAGTGTGGTTTTGGGGTTATCCGCGGAAACTGGTTGGCGCTTTGATGTAACGGATATGTTCTATGTTGAGCCGCAAATTGAAGCAGCATACAGTTACGTTGATGGAGACAAATTCAGCCTTGCCAATGCGGAATACAACGTAAACTCTGTAGACAGTTTTGTTGGTCGTGTGGGCTTCTTAACAGGATTTAAGTGTCCAAGTAATTTTGGAGATGCCTATTTGCGTGTTTCTGCTGTACATGAGTTTTTAGGGGACTCAGAAATTACTGGTCAATCCTTTGGTAGCACAGGGAAATACCGCTTTGATGGCAAAGATACCTGGATAGAATATGGAATGGGTGCCAATTTTAATTTGACTAAAAATACATATCTTTGGGCTGATATTGAAAGAACCAGTGGCTCTGAAATTGATGAAGATTGGCGTGCAACAGCTGGTGTTCGTTATTCTTGGTAACTGGTTTGATGTAATCGTAAACCTATAGTAAAGTAACCCCCGGTTCTTTACCCTAGAATCGGGGGTAGTTTTGATAAACATCCGCGGTTTTAGAGATGTCACTCAAGTATAGTTCCATTTAACATCCGTTGCTCAATAGTGCTGATTGAATTCCAATCAACATTTAATTTTCATGGTTGGTGACAAATTAGTGACTAACCGACATTCGCATTTCAATTTCTACGACATTGTTTCTCCATTCATGATTTTCACTCTGGGCAATAATTTCAAAGCCTAACTTTTTGTACATAGCCAATGCGGTTGTTAGGTCACCTGCTGTCCCTAATCCAATGGTTTTAAAGCCCTTTTCTTTGCAATAGTCAATGGCATCATTGAGAAGTTTTTTCCCGAGCCCTAAACCTCTGAAAGAAGGATCAAGCAAGAACCAACGCAAAAGAGCTGTATCTCCTTTTCCGACCGCAGCAATGGTGCCGATGAGTTCTCCTTCGTATTCGGCAATCCAAATACGATCCCTTGTCGGATTGTAGTGGCTGATGAATTCGAAAAAGGTTTTGGCAACATAGCCTTCAAAAGATAATCCGTAGCCGAATTCTTTGGCATAAAGCCTGCCGTGCATGCTGATGATTCTTCCCATGTCGCCAGGGCGAATATCGTGTCTGACGGTGATTTTTTCTTTCTTTAGCGGTTCGTTTGTAATGATGCGCTGCATGGCAGTGATGCCTTTAAGAAGCTTTTCTTTGCTCTCATCGCTCAAAGGTTTTGTAAGGTTCAGTATCTGTTCGTTGGAACGACTGTCCATTTCAGCAATATAAGCAGAACCTTTTTGTGTCAATTGCAATTGCTGTACGCGTTTATCTTGAGCAGAGTGCATTTTTGCAATCATGCCCTCTTTTTCCAATTTAGAGAGAATGCGGCTCAGATAGCCTTTATCCATTGAAAGCCGCTTGGTGAGATCGCTAGCCGAACAGCCCTGACTGTGATTGATTTCAAAAAGGATCCGAAACTCAGCCAAAGAATAATCTCCGCCTAAGAGGTGATGGTCCAACAGTCCCAACACATTGGTATAGGTTCTGTTGAAAAGTCTGATTCTTTGTGTCAATTCTTTGCCGCAGCTCATTGAATCACCACAGAATAATTGTTAATGTCAATCAATATGGTTGCTTTAGTCAACCTAATGTTATTTTAGGATTTTCAAATCAAAGAGGCAAGCAGTCTTGAAAGGAAAATAAACAGGGGTGCTTCATCGTAGGGAAAAGGTGATTGGAGACCGCTAAATGAAAAGAGGGGAAGCATTTGCTTCCCCTCGAGAATTTGGTGCGCCGGGTAGGATTCGAACCCGCGACCCCCTGGTTCGTAGCCAGGTACTCTATCCAACTGAGCTACCGGCGCGTAGGGTCGTAATATTACGCACCTTGGAGGACTTTGTCAAATCACGTGATCAAAAATCGATGCAGGGTGTTCACCGACTGAGCACACCGCAATGATTCTTTCTTCCTGAGTGAGTTTTAATAATTCTCTGGCATTTTGATCATTAACAATGATGCGGCACGTGCAGCCTAGCCCCAGCGCAGCGGCTGCTAGGTAAACCGACTGCACCATGACGCCGGCGTTAATCGTGCGGGCACGGTCGTTGAGTTCTCCCTGAGAGAAGTCAATTTTAAAAGTCTTTTCCACAAATTTGGCCGAAAGCGTATCGGTCTTGCGCCCGTCAGAGACAAAGACCAAGTGTTGACTTGCAAGCTTCATCCAGGTTTTAATTTCACCGAAATTTTCTCTCTGATCCTTGCCTTCAATAAATAAGAGCGCATGACGTTTGGGAAGGTACTTCCATATGCCGTTACCCTGAACGACATAAATACTCACATCCTGCCAGTTAAAGGCCGAAGGCGTGGTGCGCTTGAGTTTTTTACGGCGATTGATGCCGCTTGCGGCCCACAATAGCGCTGAGACTTTATCTTCAGCGATGGGTTCACCTGAAAAGTCTCTGTTTGTGCACCTTTTCTCAAGCGCCTCCTGAAGCGTCATGTCTAATTTCTTGGGAACGGGCAGGATTCTTAAAACATCGTTTTCACCGACGGGTTCAACCGGTTCATTTTCTTCTTTGTAGCGGTCGATCATCGTCTGCAGCTCATCGATATCAAAGCGATCGAGCCACTGATCAAGCTTATCTTTATAGCGGTCCTGGACCTCGTCCCATTCAATTAAAAATTCATCCTGCTTGGCTTTAATTTCCCGGCTGAAAAGTTTTTGTCGGGCCATGAGCTCGCGCTTGGTGACTTCCCAGTCTTTACTGAGCTTTTCGTGTTTTTCTTTGAGCTCATTTCTGAGGGTTTCTAAGGAATTTTTTAACTTTGCTTTCACAGGCATGTTTTATTCCTTTCTTAACTTTAAGTCCCCACTTTTTTAGCACGCGGATTTCGGGGTTTATCCGGTGCTTCCCTGGTATTTTTAATGAGATGCTCAACTGTGAGAATCGGGTGCTTCAAGAGCATCCTCGGGCCTTCCTCACGCATGATAACGCGCGCTGTTTTCTTTTCTTGGGCCCGGTAACAATGAATTTTGCATTTCAGGCACGTAGGCTTTTTCTGCCCGAAAGGACAGCAGGCAAGCCGCGTTAAGGCATAAGTGAGAAAGGTTCTGCAGTCTTCACAAAGCGTCTCGTGACCATGATGACGCCTGCAGTAGTCACGCACCATGGCGCTGAGCAGCTGAGCCTCTCTTTTTAAAGCTCCGCTTTGAAGCCTTTCTGGGTGTACTTTGGGTTTAACCACATCCATAGTCGGCTCAGAGATGCTGCAGAGCCTCAAAAATCAAATTCCAAAAGCGATCCTGATCCAGTTTGAGAGCCACTTTGGTGTGGCAGTCTTCCGGTGCTATGCGCCTGAAGTCCGCCACAGTCATGCCGCTCGTGTATAGACCGCGATACTCTACATGAACGGGAGCAGTTCTCGTTTGCATGATCGAAGGATCGATGACGTAGGCAACTGCACAGGGGTCGTGCACGGGCGGCTCATCAAAGCCTTTTGAGCGTTTGTAGTTTTCCGAAAAGCGTGTCAGAACCTGATTTAAAAAGTAAGCGGCAGGCGTTTGCATAGCAGCGACTTTTTCCTTAACCGCTGTTGTGGCCAGTGCCTGATAGGTCAGATCAAGTCCGATCATGACGATAGGCCACTTTTCTTCAAATACAATGTGAGCGGCTTCGGGGTCATTTTCGATATTAAATTCAGCCATGGGCTTGACGTTACCGATATGAGCGCCGCCGCCCATCAAAACGACTTCTTTTACCCGATCAACGATTCTGGGTTCAAGCCTTGCCGCCAAGGCAATATTCGTGAGCGGTCCGATGGGGACAAGCGTTACGGTTTTTTCGGGCTCACGCATAATGGTGTCCACGATAAACTGAGCAGCGTGACGGGGATCGACTTTGAAATCTGCCTCAGGCAGGGTTGTGCCGTCAAGGCCTGATTCTCCGTGAATGTAGGCCGCAGGCACAATTTTTTCTCTTAAGAGCGGACGCTCGGCACCGGCTGCCACAGGAACATGATCCAGGTGCACAAGCTTGGCAATTCTTAAAGCATTGCGGGTGACCTTTTCAAGTGTCTGGTTGCCTGCAACGGTTGTAATGCCCAAGACTTCGATGTCGGGATGGCCGGCTGCGAGTAAAAGCGCGACGGCATCATCGTAGCCCGGGTCACAGTCAATGATGATTTTTTTCTTTTCCATATCAGTGAGTTTTCTTTAAGTTAAATTCGGACAACTCTTTTAGAGTCGGAATGGAAGCTACAGCCCCGCGCCGCGTGACACTCACGGCAGCTGCCAGCATCGCTTCATCGATTAATCGGGTAAAAGAGCCGATATCCTCTCGGGTAAAGTAATCCATGATGGCTTTTAGGGCGTAGCCCACAAAGGTGTCGCCCGCGCCGGTCGTATCCACGGCGTTCACCGAATAGGCCTTAAAGTAGTGGAAGCTTTGAGGGCTATGGGGCAATGAGCAGATCATTCCGGCGCGCCCCAATGTTAAAAAGACCAAAGCTTTGTTAAAACGCTTGCAAAGACCTGAGAGCAGACGCTCAGGATCGGTTTCCTTTTCTCCCAAAATACCCTGAGCCTCCGTTTCATTGACAATCAATGCATCAACACACTCCAGAGGATAATCTAAGACAGCCGGAGAGTAGGGGGCAGGATTAAAGACCGTGTAAAGATTTCTCTTTTTAGCTTCCCGCAAAATCTCATCGATCCCGTTTACTTCATTTTGCATGAGAACCATATCGCCTTCATCGAGCGATTCCAATGCTTCATTGATATGTTCACGGGTGAGGGCGTGGTTGGTGCCCGCAAAATAAAGAATGGCATTTTCTGCTTCGGGCGTGACCTGTATCACTGTGTGACCTGTCGAGGCGTTTTCATCCACCTTAAGAAAGCGAACATCAATGCCCGCTTCTTTCATAAAGTCATAGAGAAACTGTCCGTCAGCGCCTAAAACGCCGCAATGCGCTATAGAGACTCCGCTTCTGACAGCAGCGACGGATTGATTGAGACCTTTGCCGCCCATAAAAATAGTTCTGTCGCAAGCTTCAAGGGTCTCTCCGCCTTGAAGAAAATGATCTACCCGATAGACGTAGTCGATATTGATGGAGCCGAAATTAAGTAGCCGCATACTGTGTTCGCACAACTTCTGTAGTCAATAACAAAAGCAATTGTAGCGAAAGCATTGGCGGGATTTTCAGTCCTTTCGGAGATTTTTTGTGTACAAAAATAAACCCTCGGAAAGAGCGTTTTCCGAGGGTTGAAATCCTTTAGATTTCTTTGTGAATTACTTTACGCGGGAGCGGTATTCGCCCGTGCGGGTATCCACTTCGATCTTGTCGCCCGTTTCAACGAAAGCGGGGACTTGAAGCACGTAACCCGTCGTCAGACGAGCAGGCTTCATCACCTTGCCGGAGGTATCACCCTTGACGGCCGGTTCCGTGTATTCGACTTCGCGCACGAGGATCGTGGGCAATTCGATGCTGATGGCACGGCCTTCGTAGAACACGACTTCAGCGGGCATACCGTCTTCGAGGTACTTCAAAGCGTCTTCCATCACGTCGGCTTCAACTTCGTATTGGTTGTAGTCGGCGTCCATCCAAACATAGTGCGGATCGGCGAAGTAGCTGTAGGTCACTTCCTTGCGGTCAAGAATGAGGTCTTCAAACTTGTCGTCAGCACGATAAACCGTTTCAGTGCCGGCACCGGTGAGCAAGTTCTTCAACTTCATCTTCATCACGGAGGCGTTACGGCCGCTCTTGGAGTATTCAGCCTTCAACACAACCATCGGATCCTTGCCGATCATCACTACGTTGCCGGCGCGCAGTTCTTGTGCGATTTTCATGTTATTTTCTTCCTCTTCGAATTCTCAAGCCCGTCTTCACACTCGGGAGCGACCCGGGCGATCATTGGTTTGGTGAATTCACAAAAAATTGATATATGGGGGACAATCCCCAAAAGAAACGTTTCTCTTTTCGCCTAAATGCGAAAACGCGTTATTTTAGCCGTTTTTAATTAATTCGGAAAGTTTGTCAGACAGTGAGCCCAAAGACCTGAGATCGCGGGCAAAAGATTCACTTGCTTTTTTCCATTGAGGTAAATGCACAACCAACGCTTTAAAAAGTTCCCGATCAAAATGTCCTTCGTTATAGCTTTCCTGAAGCAAGCACCACAGACCGTACACCGACTCTTCTTCAAAATACGGTTTTAAACGCGCTTCGAGTGCTTTAAGTTTTACCATATGAACGTCATCGTCCTGATGATAGATGTGCCAGATAAAAGGAATGCCGGCGATCATGGCTCGGGCTGCGCTGTCTTCTCCGCGCACAAAAGCGATGTCACTTCCCCAAAGGAGTTCATCAAAGTCTTTTTGAGCGGTAAAAGGCAGATTTTTTACGCTGATCCAAGGCGCGGTTTTAATTGCTTCGGATTCACCCAAAAGGCGTGAGGCCTCGCATTGGCTCAGGTGAAGCTCAAGGGGACTGCCCAGAGCTTTAAAGACCGAAGCGATTTCATTAATCGGCCCGTACGGATAACCGAAAAAGAAAATGCTCAAAGGTGAAGCCTTCTTGGGATGCAAGTCAAGAAAAGACCTTTGTTTGTCTTCGTAGTTTTTCTCAATAACCAGGCTTCCGGAGCGAGAGGTGATGCCCGGGAAATAATTGATTTTCACGAGCCCCGAGGCAGGATCGATGGAAGGAACAAGGTGGCACTTTTCAATCCAGTCTTCGGCACTGAAGTAATCGATGTTAAACCACTTGGGAGGCCTTTTTTGCATACGATTCTCATAGTCTGCGGGCAGTCTGCAGGCAAAGCCTTCGATGACGACATCGGCAGGGGTAAGGGGGCAGGGGCCGTTGTCCCAGGCTTTTTCCCAACAAAGAACATCAATACCTTCTTTTTCGCCGATTTTTTCAACCGGACTCAGGTGGTTGACGCCCGCTAAAAAAGTGAGCGTCTGCGGATCATCAATAATGAGTCGGATGCGGTAGCCGAGCGCCCGCATGGCGCGTGCCAGACGCCACATAACGCCTGCGTCACCGAAATTGTCAATAACTCGGCAAAAGATATCGATAGAGGGTGATTGCGACTCGGACATAAACAATTAAAATGTTCAGAATTAAAAACGAGAGTTTAAGCGAAGCGAGAACAAAATGGCGTTTGATGCCAAACCGATCCTGCAGAATTTGCCGGGCCTGCCCGGTGTGTACCGCTATTTTGATGAGGCGGGCAATTGCCTGTATGTCGGCAAAGCCCGTGACTTAAAGCGCAGAGTTTCGAGTTACTTTCAGAAAAATGATTTAAGTCCCCGCATTGCGATTATGGTCTCACAGATCGCACGGATGGAAACGACCGTCACGCGCTCTGAAGCTGAAGCGCTGTTACTCGAAAATAATCTCATCAAGACGCTTTCGCCTAAGTACAACATTTTGTTTCGGGACGACAAAAGCTACCCCTATTTGAAAATCAGCGGGGAAGACTTTCCGAGAGTTTCCTACTATCGGGGAGGAGTCGATAAGAAAAGCCGTTTCTATGGGCCCTATCCCAACTCGCAAAGCGTCAAAGAAGCCATTCAGATTCTGCAGAAAGTCTTTAGGCTCAGAACCTGTGAAGCACCGGTATTTAAAAACCGCTCGCGCGTGTGTCTGCTTGCTCAGATCGGGCGCTGCTCGGGACCTTGTGTGGGAGCAATCAGCCGCGAGGATTATGCGCGTGATGTGGCGCGGGCAGAACAGTTTTTGGACGGAAAGTCAGAAGATCTGATGGGAGAGCTTCAGGCGCGCATGATGCGCTATTCGGACGCACTTCAATTTGAAAAAGCCGCTGCCGTGCGCGATCAGATTGCAGCGCTCTCAAATGTCCTTCATAAACAAACGGTGGAAACAACGGGGGCGGACGTCGATGCCGACATCATCACGGTAGCTGCACAGGGCAGTCAGGTCTGTGTAAACCTTGCTATGGTCAGAGGCTCTCGCCACTTGGGTGACAGAGCCTATTTCCCAAGCGTTCCAAAAGGGCAGAGCGCAGACAAAGTTGAAGTGTTCGAAGCCTTTGTGAGTCAGCACTACGAAACCATGCCTGTGCCTACGCTCATTATTACCGATGTTCCGGCAGAAAAAGAAGACTTGGAAAGTGTCCTCTCAGAGCTCTCCGAGCGAAGAATTACGGTTGTGCACTCTCCGGTGGGAGTAAGGCGCGAGTGGCTCAATATGTGTAAAACGAACGCCGATATTGCGCTTGCCCGCCACTTGGCTCTCGAAGGCTCGCAGCTTTCACGCTTAAAAGAGCTTTGTGAAGTCCTTGAAATCAATGTTCCCAATGATGACTGGATGAAAGTGCGGCTTGAGTGCTTTGATATCAGTCACACTTCGGGCGAAGCCACTCAAGCTTCCTGCGTTGTCTATGAGGGAGCCGGCATGGCGCACAATCTCTACCGCCGCTTTAATATTACGGGTATTGAGCCGGGGGATGACTACGCGGCCATGCGTCAGGTGATTGAAAGACGCTATTTGCCGGTGAGCCGCGGAGAAGCCGAACTTCCGACAGTCGTTCTTATTGACGGCGGCAAGGGCCAGGTGAAGATGGCCAAAGACGTTTTCACGGAGCTTGGCTTAGATACCTCGGTCATTGTCGGTGTGGCTAAAGGCGAAGGGCGCAAAGTGGGGCTTGAGACGCTTATTTTTGCCGATGAAACCCGTGAGCCCTTGGTCCTTGGACGAGAATCTCAGGCTCTGATGCTTGTAGCTGAGATTCGCGATGAAGCGCACCGCTTTGCCATTACCGGGATGCGCGCCAAGCGGGCAAAGACCCGCAACACTTCCCGATTGGAAGATTTTGAGGGGATTGGCCCCAAAAGACGACAAAAATTATTGAGCCGCTTCGGTGGAATGCGTGGATTAAAGAACGCAAGTATCGAAGATATTGCTACAATCGAAGGGATTTCGCGCAAGCTTGCCGAGCGAATCTATCTTCAGTTACACGGGCAGGCACCTAAAGCTTTACAAAACACAAATGAGTCGTAAACCATTACCGGTCAATGTTCCGATGATTTTAACGTGGGCGCGTATTGCGCTGATTCCCTTAATCATCGGGGTTTTCTATATTCCGGATCAAATTCTTTCGCCCTTCATGCAAAACGTTTGGGCAACGGCGATTTTTATTATTGCCGCTTTAACCGATGCCTTTGACGGCTACTTTGCCAGACGCTACAACATGGAAAGCGCGATCGGCGCTTTTTTAGATACCTCTGCAGACAAACTCATGGTCTGCGCGGCGCTTATCGTTTTACTGGATTTCAATCGGGTGGATATGCTCGTTGCCCTCATTATTATCGGTCGCGAAATTACAGTGACTGCTTTGCGTGAATGGATGGCTAAGGTAGGGGCGGCTGCGCGAGTGAAAGTGAATTGGTATGGGAAAATCAAAGCGATTGCTCAGATGGTAGCGATTCCCATGCTTTTATTCCATGAATCCATTTTCGGCATCTCCATGGCCTGGCTCGGCACCATCCTTATTTATGTTGCCGCTATTTTGACGATCTACTCCATGATTGTTTATCTGAGAGCGGCTGGTCCGTATTTGAGTTCTGAACCGACTACCAAACAGGACAAATAATCTCTCAGAAGTTGATTAAAGAAAGAATCTCAAAAAAACTCGGTTTGCGCCGAGTTTTTTTGTGTCTGTGCATGCCTTTTGAAAAGTCAGATTGTCTGTTGGGTGATTTTCTTGCGAATTTCAACGAGTTAAACGTTCCAAATCAGTCATCATTTGTTACAATATTTAATTCTATCTTTGACATTTGAGGACTCCGAACGATGGATCCGTTTAACGCAGGCTGGCTTTCGATTTTGCCTCCGGTCATTGCCATTGTGTTGGCACTGTGTACCAAGGAGGTAATTTCATCGCTTTTGATCGGCATTTTGTCCGGTACTTTGATCTATTCGGTTGGTATGGACCAATCCAATCTTCTGATGGGAACGGTTCAGACGACCTTTAAGCTGATGAGCTCCAAGGTGGACTTCAACATTCTGATGTTCTGCACGATGTTGGGAGCTTTGGTTTACGTCATCAGTATGGCGGGCGGCAGCCGCGCCTATGGCGAGTGGGCTATTCGCAGAATCCGCACCCGCCGTTCTTCACTTTTAGCCTCAGGCGGGCTCGGCGCTTTTATTTTCATCGACGACTACTTTAACTGCCTCACCGTGGGCACGGTGATGCGTCCTGTGACAGACACCTATCATGTCTCCCGCGCAAAACTTGCCTACATCATCGACTCCATGGCCGCTCCGGTTTGTATCATTGCTCCGATTTCTTCCTGGGCCGCCGCTGTGGGCAGCAGCTTGAAGTCAACCGGTGCTTTTGACAGCGACTTCGCAGCTTTTGTCTCTACTATTCCGTACAACTTCTACGCACTCACCTGTATTGCTCTGGTCTTTATTTTGTGCTTATTCCGTTTGGACTTCGGTCCGATGAGAAGGGCTGAGGAGCGTGCCGAACTGGGTGATGTCGGCAGCACTGAAACAGCCACCGATCAGATGCGCGTGAGCGAAAAGGGAACGATTTGGGATATGGTGGTACCGATCGGCGCCCTGATTGTTTTTGCAGTTTTAAGCCTCATGTATTCGGGCGGCTATTGGGGTGATGACCCGGCCTACCACAGCTTTGCTTCTTCCTTAGGCAACAGTACGGCTTCAGAAGCTTTGGTTTGGGCTTCGTTCGGTGCTTTGGTTGTGGCTTTCGGGCTCTTTATTCCGCGCCAGGTGGTCTCTTTCCGTGACTTCATGGACGGCTCGGTTGAAGGCATGAAGATGATGCTTCCCGCAAACATCATTTTGGTGTTGGCCTGGACGATTTCGGGCGTGTGCCGCGACTTGCTTCAAACCCCGCTTTTTGTGGAATCGCTTGTGACCTCAGGCGGCTTTTCTGCCATGTGGCTGCCGGCTGCCGTGTTTGCTTTAGCTGCATTTCTGTCTTTCTCGACCGGTACGGCCTGGGGCACCTTCGGTATTTTGATTCCGATTATCGTGCCGGTGGCTCAAGCCCTGGATCCGAACCTCGTGGTCGTCTCGCTTGCTGCAACGCTGGCCGGTTCCGTTTTCGGTGACCACTGCTCGCCGATTTCCGATACAACGATTCTGTCTTCTGCAGGGGCAGGCTGCTCGCATATCGAGCACGTTGCGACTCAATTGCCTTACGCTTGGGTTGCTGCGATTGCCAGCTTTGCGGGCTATGTCGCTGCGGGTTTTACAAACGCCAATGTTTATATCAGCTTATTGGTGTCTTTCGCTGTACTGATCGGCTTAGTTGTCGTCTTGCATCTGATGGGCAATAAACGCACAACTCAGCCCGCTTAATTACAGATACCACTGAGAATCAAAAAGGAGGCGCAAGCCTCCTTTTTGCGTGATGATGAAGTTAACTATTTCAGTAACTTGGCTTCAAGTGCATCGAGCTTGGTGGACGTGAAATCCTTATCCACTTCAGCCGTCAATTCCATCAAGGCGTCTTTTTTGACGTGTGACCAGTTCATGTCATCGTCTAAGTCAACAACAATCGTATCGCCCTTGGCATCGGTGAATTCGTACTTATCTTTTTCCAATTGCTTGGTGAAACGGCCTTCAAGCACAACAATTTGATCATCCTTGGCTTTGTCTTTTAACTGAGCGATGGAGGCCATTTTTTCATGCGTAAAGCCCTGAGGAGCACCGGGGCGTTCCTGACCGGAAAAACCGGTGGGGCCGGCAGCCAATGTTGTAAACGGAATAGCCAGAGCACAAAGAGCAGAAGCTAACGTGATTTTCTTCAACATATCGAATCTCCTTTTTTTGACATTCTTTCTTAGTTGATTCGTAGTTTAGAAGAGAAAACTTAGAGTACAAATAGGGGAAACTTAGCCAAGCCTAAGTTTTGAAAATATTCAATCAAGTTAAAAGTCGGTCACTTCGGAAATTCCGTTGAAGGCTAAAGAGAAAGCCTGAGAACCATTGAGGCTCTCAGGCTTTATTTTGGTGGCCGAGACGGGAATCGAACCCGTACGCCGTTTTAATTGGCGGCGGATTTTAAGTCCGCTACGTCTACCAATTCCGTCACTCGGCCCGCCAAACCGGTGAAAAATAAGCCAACACAAGGTCGGCTTACTTTTGTGAATCTGGAGCGGGAAACGAGTCTCGAACTCGCGACCTCAACCTTGGCAAGGTTGCGCTCTACCAACTGAGCTATTCCCGCATTTCGACTCCTCACAAAAGAAGCTGGAGGCGCGAAGCGGAGTCGAACCGCTCTGAACGGATTTGCAATCCGCTGCATAACCGCTTTGCTATCGCGCCATCACACCCTGATAAGAGGATGGAGCGGGAAACGAGTCTCGAACTCGCGACCTCAACCTTGGCAAGGTTGCGCTCTACCAACTGAGCTATTCCCGCGTCGAAGAATTCTGTATTTTAATGAAGAAGTGCCTGTTGTCAAGTTTTTTGAGCCAAAAGCCTTTAGTCCACGTCTGCTATCAGGATAAGGACGCCTTTGAGAGGAAATTTTCAAAAATTCTAAGCGATAAGTCGTAGAGAATTCTCAAAATAAGCAGATTTACTCATTGCCCAATAGTTCTCTTTGCGTGACAATCACCGTAACTCCTTAATTTTTTAATGGGATCGCATCTAAAATGCTCGACAGCAAGCGTTTAGACACACTGCATGAAGATTCGACGGGTACAGCCTGTCAGTCTTTGTGTGCGATCTCATCCGTTAAGCCCATCAGCCTTTCGAGTGTCTCTCGTAAGGCTATTTTTTTCAGCTTTAGCATCGGGGAACGATGGTCTCGTTTCCCGCTTCCTGTGTTTGTCGTTTTTAGCTACCGATATTGCTGAAAATCGACCGGTTTCTTCTTAGAAACCACTTCAATGGCCTAAATACCCTAACTGAAAATTTATTTATCGCAGCCAGAGTGTATCGGGCCACTTCTAAAACATAAAGATTAGGAAGTTGCTATGAACCCGCTCAACCGAGTCAAAGCTGAAAACCAAAGAACAAGTGTCACTATCAACACAGCGTGCCTCTGTCAGGTGCTGTCTTTGAATCTCAACGTCTGCGCTCGTCTTATCCGCTCTATGAGACAAATCGGACCGCCTTCATATTGGCTCACAACTACTTTTGATTGAACGGATTTTGACTCTCTTTGAAAGGATAAATGGTATGTCAAATAAGAATCTCCCGGTTACAGAAGAAAAAGTCACAATAGGCTGTTACATATCGCTCTTTTTAGCCATTATTTTCTTCTCAGGCGTCGCAGCAGGCAGCGCTTACTTCTGGAGTTTTTTGGATTTCACAACCCTAATGGGCAGCGCAGGCAAAGTGGTGGGTAAAGTCGCACAGACCGAAGAGGGGATTGCGACGACATTAACGACCATGCGCGGTGTGGGCGGGTCCGGCGCCATTGACGGCTTCATGATGGCCATTTCCATGATTGTGCCGGGTGTGATGCTCGCCATGGCGATGATTTCTGTTTTTGAACATTACGGTGCACTGCGCGCTGCCAAGCAGCTTTTGTCTCCCGTGCTTCGTTTCCTAATCGGTGTGCCCGGAACGGCAACGCTTGCTTTGATCGCCTGTCTGCAATCCACCGACGGCGGCGCAGCCCTGACGCGTCAGTTAAAAGATTCCGGAGCTCTGAATTACAGAGAAATCAATAATTTCTCTGCTTTCCAGATGGTCGCCTGTGCGCCGATTACCAATTTCGTGACCTTCAGCGCCGCTGTTCTGGCTTTCACGGGCCCCGACGGCACAACCACGGTTCCGCTTTCGATGGGAACCGGTTTGGCTGTCCTTTTGGTTGCCAAAGTGATCGGCGCCAACATCATGCGCCTTATTCAAGCCCGTATGGCCCTTCAGGAAAAGAAAAATGAAACGGCTCCCGTTGCCGCTCCCGTAACGATCAGTATTGAAAGGAACTAATCATGACAGCTTCAACTGCACAAAAACCCCTGATGACCGAAGTGTTCGTAACGGGTGCCCGTCAAGGCTGGGAATTGGCAACAAAATCGATGCTTCCGAACCTAGTGATGGCCTTTGTGCTTATCAAAGTGCTCAATGTCACGGGGCTTCTCAATTACATCGGTATGGCTTTTGAACCCATTATGTCTTTGTTCGGACTGCCGGGTGAAAGTGCGATGGTTTTGATGAGCGCATGGCTTTCTAACGGTGGTGGTATCGGTGTGTTGCTTGCCTTCATGAGTCAGGGCATTATGGACGGTCACGATGCTGCGATCATTTTGCCTTCTATGTTTATCATGGGTGCACAACTTCAGTATATGGGACGTTGTTTAGGTGTGATCGGCATCAAAGATCAGATGCTCTACGTCATTATGTTGATTCCGATTGTGTTGGCTTTTGCCGCTTTGGCCGTCATGAATATCATTGTTTAACTAGCAAAGAAAGCGCCCCGAAAATCGGGGCGCAAATTTTATTTTAGAAGCGGTATTGAACTTGAAGTTTTCCGCTTACACCTTCTCGTTGACCAACGTAACCTCTCACTTTTAAGTCAGCGATCCACGGAGAGTCCTCAGACTGGTAGCGCAGTCCTAATGAGCCGATTCCCATTGAACCTCGCATGCTAGCTCCATTGGCAATTTTTTCTCCGTTAACGTCTATCGAAACCTCAGGCGTGAAGTCATACTGATAGGCAAGCCCCGTATAGGTCCAAAGCCCCTTCTGAAGCGGGAAATACACTCTGCCGCCCACTCGCACGCGAGAACTTGAGACACTGTCAAAGTTAAAGCGGTTAGTTACGCCATCGGCATCAATGTCAGCTGAGTCGCTGGGAAGATAGGTATAGAAGTACTTCGCAAACAGGTCAAGCTTATTACCTTCCCCCCATTCTGAGACGCGCCCAAAACCAATGTGCGCTCCCCAGTAGTCGCTTTTGATGTCATAGCCGTGCGCGAGCCCGTCGCCGTCAATGAGACCACGTTTGACTTGTGTTTTGATTTTCCCAGCTCTTAAAGAACCTTCAGCATACCATCCCTCATCATTTTGCAGACGAGCCGAGAGTCCTGCGCCGTAATAACGCACATCACCGCTAAAGCGCCTTTGAAGTCCCAAGTAAGACATTTTTTCTGTGTAGTCGCCTTCGCCGGTTTCAACAAAAAGATTTAAAAGTAGGGGAGTGCCGTTTAGCAACATAGTGTTGGCAACGCCTGCAGCCGCTGTAAATCCGTGCACGTCAATGTGTCCTTGCGTGCTGTAGTTACTATGTACACCGTCAACGGAGGCAAATGTTCTCAGACCTCTTTGATATTCAGTTTGAGTAGCGTCCAAATTATCCAAAATGAGCTCAGCGCCGTGATTGACAAAAAAGAGCCCCATATTGCGGTTATTGGAAACAAGCTCAAGCTGACGGCTGGGGACTGTGCCTTCAAGCTTAAATTCCACGCTGTTGTCATCTCGATTATTGACAATTACGCCTTTTGAATCTTCAGTAAGACTTGAGGGAATCGCAATACTGACCCCTGTGTCATAGGAAGGGTTAAATTCCATTGAGCCAGCGGTTTTAATTAAAACGACTTTTTCTCCGAAGTGATTTTCTAGTTTTCCATCAAAACGAATCGTTGCTGGTTTTACATCCAATTTTGCGGAAGAAATGTCTGCTTGTCCGTTAACGTACAGAAGCACTTTCCCGCTTTCCCATTTAAAGTCTCTGAAGGCGATCGTATCAAAATTTTGTACTGAGCCTACTGATCCCGACCAATGATCCAAGACCAACGAGTTGTTGTAAGAGCGGGCAAAGGTGCGTGCTCCGTAAAAATCCACCTTGCTATAAGCTAAGTCATTAAAGTCATCACTGCTTGAATTCAAAATTATCGTATTGTCATGCACGTCAATACCTGTCCAAGTACTGCCGCCAGCGATAACCTGTACTTGTCCCCAAGGTTCTACGTCAAGAGCAGAGTCAATGAGTTCGATTGTGTTGCCAGCTACTTCATAGTTGCCAGCTTCACCCTCAGCAATGCCTCCAGAAATGTATGAAACATTCCCGATCAAAATTTCGTCTTCACCGGTAAAAAAGTGAATGGGTTTTAAATGGGAATTGCGAATAACAATACGGCCGTTTCTAACGCTACCTGCATTATTTTCACCCGTGGCAATATAACCGAAATAAAGTTCAGAATTGTCAATTGTGACGTTATTGGATGAAACGTCTGCAACATCATCGTAGCTTGCCGACTGCGCACCTAATACGGATCGCACAGCAATATATTTGCTATTTTCAATGGTTACAGTATTGCCTTGGGCGTTGCCGCTATCGGAAAAGGCGCCTACAAGTTGTGAAAAAGCGCTTTTCTGTAAATTTTTAATTGTGACGCTATTGTCAAAAGCCTGACCGTATTCCACATTGGCTCCATAAACTGCTGCCGCAACTTCGCCAACTTCCTTGTAATTTTCCTGAGTAAATTCTTCATAAGGCAAAAATTGAACATCTGCTCCTTCAATGAGAACACTGTTATTTTTTGCTGTTTGAAAACGGGTACTGCGCTGATTGGAATAAGCGGCCGTTACCTCGAAATTGCTGAAAAACTGTCCGCCAGTAATTTTGACGGAATTGTCATACATATCACCGTTAGTAGCTCCTGCGGCAACAAGTTTTCCGAAGGATTGCATCTCTTGGATGTCTTTCGGACTTTGATAAAACACTCCATCTCTGACTTCTAGATGATTGTTTCTGAGGTCTGCCTCATCAGCATAAGCAACGTACAAATAGGCATCTGTGGGATGTTCTTTCGTGCCAATTTGACCGTTTGACCAAACTAATCGATTATTTTCTACGGGAGTGACTCCCTTTTTGTTACTGTAAGCGGCATATAGGTGAAGCCCGATGAGAGGTTCATTTGCGTTGAGCTCTACATTAAAGTCATTGTTTTGGAACTTATCATCGACTTCAACTACAGGAACTCCCCAAGCGGAATTAAAGAAATAACCACCGAATTCGTCTAGTGAATGGATATCTGTTGCAAGAGCAGGAAAAGCTAAACCACAAAGGGCCATTGACACGGCCGATTGAATAAG